>Ga0209232_1000018_pt1 | contig 113522 bp, 108 predicted proteins | sample ETNvirenome_2_60_FD_184066 | JGI IMG/M metagenome (GOLD analysis project Ga0209232, IMG submission 184066) | Marine viral communities from the Pacific Ocean - ETNP_2_60 (SPAdes) (version 2) | ecosystem: Environmental > Aquatic > Marine > Oceanic | place: Pacific Ocean | collected 2013-06-22 | reverse complement strand
TCGAGCCTGAGCAACAGGCTCCAGCCACCACTGATGTGCAGGGCACCATCACCGAGCCGGCGGGCGAGGCCGCTGAGTCTCTGCCGCTGACGCTGCCTGACAGCCCCACGCAAAGCGCTGACGCAACGGCCTCCCCGGCTCCCACGAGTGCCTCGAACGACACCGCCCCGCCAGTAGCCGGCGAGGCCCAGCTGGAGCTGAGTTTCACCGCCGATTGCTGGACGCGAGTCAGCGATGCCGACGGACGAGTACTGTTCAGCGCGCTGGCCAAGGCCGGGACCAGCAGGGCGGTCAGCGGCAAGGCACCATTGGACGTACATCTGGGCTACGCTCGCGGCGCCCAACTCAGTTACAACGGCGAAGCTGTGAACCTCGCCTCTCATATGCGCGGCGAGACAGCGCGCCTCAAGCTCGGACAGTAAGCTGACCATGCATTCCGAATCTCCTATCAAGCGTCGCCAATCCCGCAAGATCTGGGTGGGCAATGTGCCGGTCGGTGGTGATGCGCCGATTTCCGTACAGAGCATGACCAATACCGAGACCTGTGATGTCGAGGCGACGGTTGCGCAGATCCAGCGCCTGGCCAATGCAGGCGCCGATATCGTCAGGGTTTCAGTGCCTTCCATGGAGGCTGCCGAGGCCTTTGGGCGCATCAAGCAACTGGTGCAGTTGCCGCTGGTGGCCGACATCCATTTCGATTATCAGATCGCTCTGCGCGTGGCCGAGCTCGGCGTTGATTGCCTGCGCATCAATCCGGGCAATATCGGTCGCGAAGATCGCGTGCGCGCGGTGGTCGATGCGGCGCGCGACAAGGGCATTCCGATCCGCATCGGGGTGAATGCCGGTTCGCTGGAAAAGGACCTGCAGAAAAAGTACGGCGAGCCGACCCCGCAGGCGCTGGTGGAGTCCGCCCTGCGCCATGTCGATCATCTCGATCGCCTGGACTTCCAGGACTTCAAGGTCAGCGTCAAGGCTTCCGACGTATTCATGGCGGTCGAGGCCTATCGGTTGCTGGCCGGGCAGATCGAACAGCCGCTGCACCTGGGCATTACCGAGGCGGGTGGACTGCGTTCCGGCACCGTGAAGTCCGCGGTCGGGCTGGGCATGCTGCTCGCTGAAGGCATCGGTGACACCATTCGCGTGTCGCTGGCGGCCGATCCTGTCGAGGAAATCAAGGTCGGCTTCGATATCCTCAAGTCGCTGCGTCTGCGTTCACGGGGAATCAACTTCATCGCCTGCCCGAGCTGTTCGCGGCAGAACTTCGATGTGGTCAAGACCATGAACGAGCTGGAAACCCGCGTGGAAGACCTGCTGGTACCGATGGACGTTGCCGTGATCGGTTGCGTTGTGAACGGTCCGGGAGAGGCGAAGGAGGCCCATGTCGGGTTGACCGGTGGCAGCCCTAACAACCTGGTCTACATCGACGGCAAGCCGGCGCAAAAACTGAACAACGAAAATCTCGTCGATGAGCTGGAGCAGCTCATCCGACGCAAGGCCGCCGAGAAGCTCGCGGCCGACGCGGCGGTCATCGCGCGCAGCTGATCTTTAAGGAATCCCATTGAGCAAGTCCCTGCAAGCCATTCGTGGCATGAACGACATCCTGCCTGCGCAGACCCCGACCTGGCGTTATCTGGAAAGCACCTTCGCGCAACTGCTCGACAGCTACGGCTACAGCGAGATTCGCCTGCCTATCCTGGAGTTCACCGACCTCTTCGCTCGCGGCATCGGTGAAGGCACCGACGTGGTCGACAAGGAGATGTACACCTTCCTCGATCGCAACGAAGAGTCGCTGACCCTGCGTCCTGAAGGCACTGCCGGCTGTGTGCGCGCCGTGCTCGAGCATGGCATGACCGGTGGCGGCCAGGTGCAGAAGCTCTGGTACACCGGGCCGATGTTTCGTTATGAGAAGCCGCAGAAGGGCCGCTATCGGCAGTTCCACCAGATCGGCGTGGAAGTCTTCAACCAGCCTGGGCCTGATGTCGACGCCGAGCTGATCGTGATGACGGCGCGCCTGTGGAAGCAGCTCGGCCTGGCCGACGCTGTAACGCTGCAGCTCAACAGCCTGGGCTCCAGCGAAGCACGTGCGCGCTACCGCGATGCGCTGGTGGCCTACCTGCAGCAGCGTTTCGATCAGCTCGACGAGGACAGCCAGCGGCGCCTGACGACCAATCCGCTGCGTATTCTCGACAGCAAGAATGCCCAGACTCAGGCGCTGCTGGCCGATGCACCGACGCTGCATGACTACCTCGACGATGAGTCGCGCGTGCATTTCGAAGGCCTGAAGGCGCGCCTCGATGCAGTCGGCATCGCCTACGAAATCAACCCGAAGCTGGTGCGTGGTCTGGATTACTACGGTCGAACCGTGTTCGAGTGGGTTACCGACAAACTGGGCTCGCAGGGCACCGTCTGCGCTGGCGGCCGTTACGATGGCCTGATCAGTCAGTTTGGCGGTAAGCCTACCCCGGGTGTCGGCTTCGCCATGGGCGTCGAGCGCCTGGTGCTGCTGCTGGAAACCCTTGGTCTGGTGCCGGACGCCTTGAGCCCGGCGCCGCATGCCTATATCTGCGCGTTCGGTGAGCCTGCTGAGCTGGCAGCACTGGCTCTGGCCGAGCGCCTGCGCGATATGCTGCCAGGGCTGCGCCTGCTGGTGAACGCCGGTGGCGGCAGTTTCAAGAGTCAGTTCAAGAAATCGGACAAGAGCGGCGCGCGCTTTGCGCTGATCCTGGGTGACGACGAACTAGCAGGGCGCGTGGTAGGTTGCAAGCCGCTACGCGACGACAGCGAGCAACAAAGCATTGCCTGGGATGCTCTGCCCGAGCGTCTGGCTGCCTGCCTCGAGCAGGTCTGAGACTAAGCGAATGAAAGGAGTGACAGCGTGACCTCGGGTACCGAAGAAGAAACACTGGCGCAGATCAAAGACTGGTGGCAGCGCAACGGCAAGCCTCTTCTGTTTGGGGCTGTGCTCGCTCTGGTCTTGGTGTTCGGCTGGCAATTCTGGCAGAACCATCAGGTCAACCAGGCGCAGGGTGCCTCGGTGATCTATCAGCAGCTGCTCGGCGCAGCGCTGGAAGAAGGTGAAGCCGATGCGGCGGAAGTTGCGCGATTGGGCAATCTGCTGAAGAAAGATTTCGCCGGCACGCATTATGCGCAGTACGGCAGCCTGTTCGTGGCGAAGGTGGCGGTCGAGTCGGGGCGGTTGGACGAAGCGGCTAGCGAGCTTCGCGCCGTGGTCGACAAGCCCGCCGACAAGACGCTGGACGAGCTGGCTCGTCAGCGTCTGGCACGCGTTCTGGCTGCGCAGGACAAGGCAGAAGAAGCGCTCAAGCTGCTGGACGGCAAGGCTGATCAGGCCTTCGCTGCCAGTCGCGAGGAACTGCGCGGCGATCTGCTGGTGCAGCTTGGCCGACGCGACGAGGCACATGCGGCCTACACCGCGGCGAAAGAGTCGCTGTCCCAGGATGCGGCCATCGGTGGTCTGCAAATGAAGCTGGATGATCTGGCCCGAGGGGAGGCGTAAACGATGCGCTGGAAGACTGCAGCATTGCTGACCCTGGCCGTACTGGCCGCGGGTTGTAGCAGCAAGGACACTAAAGAGCCGGAACCGGCGGAGCTGGCCAAGTTCGAGGCGGAAATCTCCTTGAAGAAGGAGTGGAGTCGTTCGATCGGTGAAGGGCAGGGCAAGACCTACAACCTGCTGACGCCGGTGGTGTATGGCGACCAGATTTACGCCGCCGATGTCGAAGGGCTGGTGGTATCCATGGATCGCCTGACCGGCAAGGTCAACTGGAAGAAGAAGCTTGATACGCCGGTTTCCGGCGGGGTAGGCGCCGGGTACGGCCTGGTGCTGGTTGGCACCCTGCGCGGTGAAGTGCTGGCGCTGGACGTCAGCACGGGCGAGGAGCGCTGGCGCAGTCAGGTCAGCAGTGAAGTGCTGGCTGCCCCGGCCGTCAATGGCGACATCGTTCTGGTGCAGACGCAGGATGATCGGCTGATCGCACTGGAGATGGATACCGGCGCGCAGCGCTGGAGCTACGAGAGCTCTCCTGCGGTGCTGACGCTACGCGGGACCGGCGCACCGCTGCTGACCAATCAGCTGGCCGTTGCCGGCCTGTCCAGCGGCAAAGTGGTCGCACTGGATACCCGTCGTGGGCTTCCGGTCTGGGAGCAGCGCGTTGCCATTCCGCAAGGACGTTCGGAGCTTGAGCGGGTCGTCGATATCGACGGTGGTCTGCTGCTATCCGGTGGCACGCTCTACGTCACCAGCTATCAGGGCCGTGCCGCGGCACTGGAACTGGAAAGTGGTCGTGTCCTATGGCAGCGCGATGCGTCCAGCTATTCGGGTGCTGCTCTCGGCTACGGTAGCGTTTACCTGAGCCTTGCCGACGGCACTGTCGAGGGGATCGACGAGCGCTCCACGACTGCTCTGTGGCGCAATGAGTCCATGGCGCGCCGCCAGCTTTCGGCTCCCGCAGTATTTTCCAGCTATGTTGTGGTGGGTGACATCGAAGGCTATCTGCACCTGCTGAGCCAGGTCGATGGTCGTTTCGTCGCTCGCGAGCGTATCGACAGCTCTGGCGTCCGCGCCCGTCCGGTAGTCGAGGGCGACTGGCTGTATGCCTTCGGCAATGACGGCAAGCTGGTGGCGTTGACTATCCGTCAGGCTGACTGACCGCAAGTTGCGCCCACGGCTCCGCCTGGCGGAGCCCTGAATATTCGGCCGCTGCAATGCAGCGGCCTTCGTGTTTTCTGAAATATCGCAGTGGAGAGCCGCATGGTTCCCGTAATCGCCCTGGTGGGCCGCCCGAACGTCGGCAAGTCCACCCTGTTCAATCGTCTGACCAAGAGCCGCGACGCCATCGTGGCCGAGTACGCCGGTCTGACCCGGGATCGCCAGTACGGCGAGGCCAAATGGCAGGGCCGCACCTATATCGTCATCGACACTGGTGGTCTGACCGGCGATGAGGAGGGCATCGACGCCAAGATGGCCGAGCAGTCCCTGCAAGCCATGCAAGAGGCCGATGCGGTGATGTTCATGGTTGACGCGCGTGCCGGCATGACGCCTGGCGATCAGATGATTGCCGAGCACCTGCGCAAGATGAACAAACGCCACTTCCTGGTGGCGAACAAGGTCGACAGCATCGATCCGGATATCGCCCGAGCGGAATTCAGCCCGTTGGGCCTGGGCGACGCCCTGCCGATCGCCGCCGCCCATGGCCGTGGTATCACCCATATGCTCGAGCAGGCGCTCGGCATGTTCCCCAAGGACAACGCTGAAGTTGCCGAAGCCGAGGGTGAAGAGGGCGAGACGGTTGCCGAAGGAGAAGAACTCAAGCGCATCCCTGGACCGAGCGAAAAGGATGGCATCAAGATCGCGATCATCGGCCGACCCAATGTGGGCAAGTCGACGCTGGTCAATCGCATGCTCGGCGAGGAACGGGTCATCGTTTATGACCAGGCCGGTACAACCCGCGACAGCATCTACATTCCCTTCGAACGTGACGACGCGAAGTACACACTGATCGACACGGCCGGTGTGCGCCGTCGCGGCAAGATCTTCGAGGCCGTAGAAAAGTTCTCGGTGGTCAAGACGCTGCAGGCGATCCAGGACTCCAACGTCGTGATTTTCGTCATGGATGCCCGCGAGGGCGTGGTCGAACACGATCTGAACCTGCTCGGCTTCGTGCTGGAAAGCGGTCGGGCGCTGGTCATCGCACTGAACAAGTGGGACGGCATGGAGCCGAGTGAGCGCGACTATGTGAAGACCGAGCTGGAGCGCCGGTTGTTCTTCGTCGAGTTCGCCGACATCCACTTCATCTCGGCCAAGCATGGCACCGGCGTCGGTAATCTGTACAAGTCCGTGCAGGCCTCGTTCACTTCAGCCGTGACGCGATGGCCCACCAGCCGTCTGACGCAGATCCTTGAAGATGCGGTTCGCGAGCATGCGCCACCGATGGTTGCCAGCCGCCGGATCAAGCTTCGTTACGCGCACTTAGGCGGCGCCAACCCGCCGCTGATCGTGATCCATGGCAACCAAGTCGACTCGATTCCAAAGTCCTACACCCGTTATCTGGAGAACACCTACCGACGCGTCTTGAAGCTGGTCGGTACGCCCATCCGTATCGAGTACAAGGGCGGAGAAAACCCTTACGAGGGCAAGAAAAACACGCTTACCGACCGCCAGGTCAACAAGAAGCGCCGTCTCATGTCGCACCACAAGAAGGCCGAGAAGAAGCGCCGCGACAAGCGCTGACTGCTCAGCGATCTCCGTCGAACGACTGGTCCATATCCAGGGCCGGTCGTGCGTGGCGCGGCGTGCCGACCTGACGAGCCGGATTGCCAACTACCGTGGTATGCGGCGCAACGGGATGCAGCACGATGCTGCCGGCGCCAACCTTGGCGCCTTCGCCAATCTCGATGTTCCCGAGAATCTTCGCTCCAGCGCCGATCATCACGCCGCTGCGCACCTTCGGATGGCGGTCGCCGCCTTCCTTGCCCGTACCGCCCAGGGTAACGCCCTGCAGGATCGAGACGTCATCGCCCACCACAGCGGTTTCGCCGATGACAATGCCGGTCCCGTGATCGAGCATGATGCCACTGCCGATGCGGCTGGCCGGGTTGATGTCGATGCCCAGGCGTTCATTGCTGCGTGCCTGGATGAACATTGCCAGCAGGCGTTCGCCCTGTTCATGCAAGTGGTGCCCGACACGATAGGCCTGTAACGCCAGATAACCCTTGGAGAACAGGAACACTTCCAGCGCGGTGTCGAACGCCGGGTCGCGGCTGACGATTGCCTGCAGGTCAGCGCACGCCACCTCGGCGAGCGCTGCGGCCTGTTGGTGAATGCCAGCGAAACGATCAGTCAGCGTACGGCTCTGCTCGGTGCTTTCCGCCAGCGCATGGCCAATGCGCTGGGCAAGCGCGCAGCCGAAATCGGGATGCTCGAGGATAGCCCGCTGGAATAGCGCGGCCAGGGTCGGCTCCGCATCCAGCGCGTGAAGCGCCTGGGCGCGTAGCTCGTTCCACAGCGGGCTGACTGAATGACTGGGCATGCGAGGTTCCTTATGGTCGATACGCGAGGGTGCTCGTTCGCTGCACTGTAGCAGCCCGATGGCAGGCGCCGTGCACCCTCGTATCGTGCATCGCTGTTCGGCTATTCTGTTTGCCTTCCTGCCGAACCCCCGTGCGGCAGGCTTGTCGGAAGGCTGACATGCTCATCAGTAAACTGCCCAACGTTGGCACGACCATCTTCACCACCATGTCGCAGCTGGCCGCGGACGTCGGTGCGCTGAATCTCTCCCAGGGCTTTCCCGATTTCGATGGCCCCGACGCGCTGCGCGAGGCACTGGCCCGCCACGTCATGGCGGGACACAACCAGTACGCACCGATGACCGGATTGCCGGCCCTGCGTGAGCAGGTCGCGGTGAAGGTAGCCGGGCTGTACGGACGGAAAGTGGATGCCGCCACCGAGGTCACGATTACCCCGGGTGCTACCCAGGCGATCTTCTGTGCGATCCAGGCAGTGATCCGGCCGGGTGACGAGGTCATCGTCTTCGATCCGTGCTATGACAGCTACGAGCCATCGGTGCAGCTGGCTGGTGGCGTCTGCATTCACCAGCAACTGAGCCTGCCGGATTTCCATATCGATTGGCAGCGCCTGGCCGATGCCATTACCCCGCGCACGCGGATGATCGTGCTGAATACGCCGCACAACCCCAGCGGTGCATTGATCGATGCTGATGATCTCGAACGTCTGGCGGCGCTGATCCGCGAGCGTGACATCTATCTGCTCAGCGACGAGGTCTACGAGCATCTTGTGTTCGACGGCCGCGAGCATGCCAGCGTGCTGCGCCACGATGAGCTCTATCAGCGCGCATTCGTCGTCAGCTCTTTCGGCAAGACCTACCATGTCACCGGCTGGAAGACTGGATACGTGGTGGCGCCGCCTGCACTCAGCAGCGAGCTGCGCAAGGTGCACCAGTACGTCAGTTTCACCGGTGTCACGCCGCTGCAGTGGGCGTTGGCCGATTTCATGGCCGAGCATCCCGAGCACATCAGCGAGCTACCGGCGTTCTATCAGGCCAAGCGCGATCTATTCTGTGACCTGCTGGCGGGCTCGCGCTTCAGCTTTACCCGTGCCACCGGAACCTACTTCCAGCTCGCCGACTATTCGGCTATCCGTCCTGATCTGGATGACGTCGCCATGGCTGAGTGGCTGACCCGCGAGCACGGGGTTGCGAGCATTCCGATTTCGGTTTTCTACCAGAGCCCCCCGGCCGATCTGAGGCTGGTGCGCTTCTGCTTCGCCAAACGAGAGGAGACGCTGCGTCAGGCGGCGGAAAGACTATGCGCGATCTGAACAATCTGCCCGACCTCGAACTGGCGCTGGTGCAAACCAGCCTGATCTGGCAGGACGCTGCGGCCAACCGCGAGCGCTTCGCCGTACTGCTGGATCAGGCCAGCGGTGCGGACCTGATCGTCCTGCCGGAGATGTTCACCACCGGTTTTTCCATGGATTCGGCCGCGCTGGCCGAGCCGGAAGAGGGGCCGACCTACGCCTGGCTGCGCGCTCAGGCCGCGCGACTGGATACGGTGATCACCGGCAGCGTGATCATCGAGGCGGCCGACGGAAGTCACCGCAACCGACTGCTCTGGGCGCGCCCGGATGGTGAGGTGCTGCACTACGACAAGCGTCATCTGTTCCGCATGGCGGGTGAGCACAAGCACTACACGCCAGGGCAGCAGCAGGCGCTGTTCGAGGTGAACGGTTGGCGCGTGCGCCCGCTGATTTGCTACGACCTGCGCTTCCCGGTGTGGAGCCGCGATCCACACGGCACTGACCTGCTGCTCTACACGGCGAACTGGCCAGCCGCGCGCCGCGATGCCTGGAATCGCCTGCTGCCGGCGCGGGCCATCGAGAATCTGTGCTATGTCGCGGCGGTCAACCGAGTCGGCGAAGACGGCAAGGGCTATCCCTATAGTGGCGACAGCCAGGTGCTCGACTTCAAGGGTGACACGCTGCTGAACGGCGAAGAGCGTGATGCCGTGTTGCGCTGCACGCTGCGCTCACGCGATCTGGCGGCGTTCCGCGAGCGCTTCCCGGCCTACCACGATGGCGATCAGTTCGAGCTCAAACCCTAGGCCCGGACCTCGGGCGATAGCCTGCTGCACTAAGGCGAGGCAGCGCGAGGTGCTGCGCTAACGGCGGGGAGCGTGAACGGCTGTTGTGGGGAGGCTCCCACCCTGGCGGCCGGGCACCCGCTGGTTAGTGCGTTGTGCTGTGGCGCCGTCGACGCCACAACAGCCAGCCATAGATCAGCAGATTGACCAGCAGCACTATTGCCGCCAGCACATATTGCACCGGTATGCTCAGCCAGGCCGGGTAGATCAATGGCAGCAGGTAGTGCTCGATAAAGCCCGCCTCATACCCCGCGTCACCCGCCAGCCGTCGCAGCAGATTCTCCCAGTACGTCAGCGGACACGGCCTCCCGGTCAGCTCGACGAAAACGCCCCAGACGATCGCCGGAATGTGCAGCAACACGAAGCCGCGGTTCCATGCGACCAGCAAGCCGCCAAACAGCACGAAGAGAATGAACCCGAGGTGCAGGAGCAACACGGCGTCCGCGCCAACTCGATAGAGCATTGGGCTACGCCGTCGCGTCTGCGCGACTCATGCCGCGGATCTGGCGATCCTGCAAGCGCGCCATGAGGGTGACGGACAGAAGAGCGCCGAGCAGTGCCATGAACATGTCCGATTGGGTATCCCATGGATCGCCCTGGGTGCCGAGAAAATCCTCCGCGCCCTGGCCGGCGATGAGCGCCACCCACCATTCGATGAGCTCATAGAAGGCGCTGAAGGCCAACGCGACACAAAGTGCGAGAAAGCCGAGCATCTTTCCTGGCGCGACGAAGCGCAGGCGGAGCAGGATCTCCCGCGCCAGCAGCGCGGGCGTCACACCCTGAATGAAATGGCCGAGCTTGTCATAGGGATTGCGGCTGAGGTCGAACCATTCCTGCACCCAGAATCCCGGTGGTACCCGCGCGTAGGTGTAGGTGCCGCCGAGGATCAGGATCAGCGCATGAACGGCGATCACCACGTAGAGCAGTCGCGTCAGCGGCAGGCGCTGGTGGCTCCACAGCAGCAGGGGCGCAGCGATCAGTACCGGAGCGACTTCCAGCAACCAGGTGGCACGGTCATACGGAGCGATCGCGGAGCTGGCCAGCGCCAGCAGCACTGCCAACCCCAGCGTTGAATAGAGGGTTCTGTCCTGCATCAAGTTAGCCGTCGTGATCGATCCAGCCGGCAGCATGCCGGGGAGACAGTCGGCCTGCAACCGGACGCAGGGTCAGGGCGCTTCAACCCTGGCGGGCGGCCGCCGCTGCCGAGCGGGAGAGCGAACGATTGCAGCGCCGCAGGTCGACGGCACCGACATAGGCATTGGCATTGCCCTGCACGCAGGCGATGCGCTGGTTGCGCGTGCGCTCCCATTCGCTGACCGGATGCTGGCGGTTCCAGATGTCGTATAGGCGCCGGTCCTGTTTCGACAGGCGCAGTTTGTAGCGCTCGCTCATGTACAGATAGGTGCGGGCGATGGCGCCGCGGCTGTACTCGGGTGGCATGGCCGTGCGCTGCTTGAAGTTCACCACGAAGGGACAGGCACCGTACTGGCTGGGCTTTTCGTTGAGCATGCCGAAGCCGAAGTTGCTGCGGTCGCCGTTCACCTCGCCGACCACCGGAACCAGGTTGTGCAGGTCGGCCTCGGCCAGGCTGAAGATGGGGTCTTTGGCGGTGCACTGCTTGCGCCCGCCCTGTTGCCAGCACTGACGCTGATGGCCGATGACCCAGGCCGGGACGATATGCTCCCACTCCACCCGTTGAGCGCGCTTGGGCTGCTTGCGCGGGACATAGCCGCAGCTGCGCAGGTCGATGCGATTGCCCTTGAAGCTGCAGCCGCAGTAGAAGTCCACCGGTCGGTCGGCATAAAGCGTCCAGGCGACCTTCTTCGCTTCGCGGAAGGTGCGAGGCGCATCGGCGTAAGTGTTGGTGCAGCAGAACAGGGCAAGCAGAAAGAGACTGAGGCGGCGCATGGAATTCTCGACAACTGAACGAGTGTCGCATCCATGCGCGGGCCGGCATCTTACCTTTCGTTTAAGTAAAAGTAATAAAAAACAATAACTTGCATGATGTCACCAGGCCTTCATGCGGCCCAGGCGGTTGACCTGCAGAGAGGCGAGAATGATCGCGCCGCCGACCGCGAGCAGTGTCAGGTTGGCCGTGGTGCCCCAGAACAGCAGGTTGAGCAGCAGACCCACCGGCACGGCCATGTTGTTCATCACCGCCAGGGTGCCGGCATCCACCAGTGTCGCGCCCTTGTTCCAGTAGAACTGGCCCAGCGCGGTGGCCAGCACGCCCATCCAGATCAGTACGGACCACTGCGTCGTGGTAGTCGGCAGTTTCTCGACGTTACCGAACAGCAGCCACGCCGGCAGCACGATCAGTAGTGCGCCGAGGAAGAAGTAGCCGAAGCGGCGATGCAACGGCACGTCGGAGGGGTACCGCTGCGCCAGATGCTTGTAGAACACCTGGCCGGCGGCGAAGGTGAAATTGGCCAGCTGCATGAGCAGGAAGCCGCCGAGAAAGTCGCCGGAAACCCCGTCGTAACGGATGAGCCCGGCGCCGAACACCGCGACGGCTGCCGCGACCAGCGCCCAGGGGTTGAAGCGACGGTTGAGCGCGTCGTCGATCAGCGTCACGTGCAGCGGCGTGAGCACGGTGAACAGCAGTACTTCGGCGACCGTCAGCACGTTGAAACTCATGTACAGGCAGAGATAGGTCACGCCGAACTGCAAAGCGCCGACCAGGGTCACGCCGGCGATGAAGCCGGGGGCGACACCGCGCCAGCGGGTCAGCGGCAGGAACACCAGGCCGGCGAGAATCACTCGGGTCAGCACTGCGAAATAGCTGTCCACCTGGCCGGCCAGGTAGACGCCGATCAGGTTGAAGGAAAAGGCCCAGAGCAGGGTGACGAAGATCAGATAGCGCATACCGCCTCCACGACGAAGGTCGGCGACCTTAGCGGCTGCGCATGAAAGAGGGAAGGGCTGGCGCGCCTGTGGGGCCCGCCAGCCGAACGATCAGACCGCCTTCAGGGTGGCCATGTCGATGACGAAGCGGTACTTCACGTCGCTCTTGAGCATGCGCTCGTAGGCTTCGTTGATGTCCTGCATGCGGATCATCTCGATGTCCGAGACGATGCCGTGCTCGGCGCAGAAGTCGAGCATCTCCTGGGTTTCGGCGATGCCGCCGATCAGCGAGCCGGCGATGCGGCGGCGCTTGAAGATCAGGCCGAACACGCTGGGCGACGGGTGCGGCGAAGCCGGTGCGCCGACCAGCGTCATCGTGGCGTCGCGCTTGAGCAGATTTACGAACGCATCGAGGTTGTGCGGCGCGGCAACGGTGTTGAGGATGAAGTCGAAGCTGTTGACGTGCGCAGCCATCTCCTCCTTGTTCTTCGACACCACCACTTCCGACGCGCCGAGGCGCAGCGCATCTTCCCGCTTGTCCGGCGAGGTGGTGAACAGCACGACCTTTGCACCCATGGCGTTGGCGATCTTCACCGCCATATGGCCAAGACCGCCGAGGCCAACTACACCGACCTTCTGCCCCGGGCCGACCTTCCACTGGCGCAGCGGCGAATAGGTGGTGATGCCCGCGCAAAGCAGCGGCGCGACGGCGGCGAGGTTGTCGGTGTGGTTGATGCGTAGCACGTACTTTTCGTCCACCACGATGTTGTCGGAATAGCCGCCAAGGGTGTTCTCGCCACCGCCGAAGGCTGGACCGTTGTAGGTGCCGACGAAGCCATTCTCGCAATACTGCTCCAGCCCCTCGCCACAGGAGGAGCAAGTGCGGCAGCTGTCGACCAGGCAGCCGACGCCGGCGATATCGCCCGCCTTGAACTTGCTGACGTTCGCGCCGACCGCGCTCACGCGGCCGACGATCTCGTGGCCGGGCACGGAGGGATACAGGGTGTTGTTCCACTCGTTGCGTGCGGTATGCAGGTCCGAATGGCAGACGCCGCAGAAGAGAATCTCGATCCGTACATCGTTAGGCCCAACTTCGCGGCGCGAAAACGAGTAGGGGGCGAGCGGGGCGCTCGGGTCGAGGGCGGCGTAACCGATGCTGTTGCTCATGACGGCTCCTTTGTTCGTTCGGGATTTGCAGAGGCCAAGCCTAATGGCACCGGAAACAGGAGCGTTTGCACAATCCTGCCGATGGCTGACGTGTTTCTGCCGAATTGCCGTGGCCTGGCTGACTGAGTTGGGAGGGTATTGGGAGGCGAACAGTTCAGTCGCTCACCGCAGTCGGGCGCGACCGGCGACGCGTGGCGGCGTCGCAACAATGTGCCGGCGCCATCGGTTATGGCGCCGGCGGGACGAGCTTGCCGGCGTGGCGCTCAGGAATGGCGAGCCCGATGGGCTCGCCGCAGGGGCTCAGGCGGCCTGCTCCTGCGCCTCTCGCAAGGCCCGGTTCATGGCACTGAACAGCGCACGGATGCTGGCGGTGGTGATGTTTTCGTCGATGCCGATACCGTGCAGCGGGCGCTCCCCGTCCAGGCGTACCTCGATATAAGCAGCGGCCTTGGCGTTGCTGCCGGCGCCGATGGAATGCTCGTGGTAGTCCATGATCTCCAGCTTCACTGGCAACGCAGCTACCAGCGCTTCCAGCGGCCCCTTGCCGATGCCGCGCCAGTGAGCGACCTCGCCATCGGTCGCGACTTCCACATCCACCGCACTGGTGCCGTTCTCTTCCTGCAGACGATGGCCCTTGAGCGTGTACGGCGCGGTGGCCTGCAGGTACTCGGCTTCCAGCAGCGCGTAGATCTGCTTGGCACTCATCTCCAGGCCCAGGCGGTCGGTTTCCTTCTGCACCACCTGGCTGAACTCGATCTGCATGCGCCGCGGCAGGCTGATGCCGTATTCCTGCTCGAGCAGGAAGGTGATGCCGCCCTTGCCGGACTGGCTGTTGACGCGAATCACCGCCTCGTAGCTGCGGCCGATGTCGGCCGGGTCGATCGGCAGATACGGCACCTCCCAGACGCCTTCCGGGTCCTGCAGGGAAAAGCCCTTGCGGATCGCATCCTGGTGCGAGCCGGAGAACGCGGTATGCACCAGATCACCGACATAGGGATGGCGCGGGTGTACTGGCAGCTGGTTGCATTCCTCCACCACCTTGCGCACGGCGTCGATGTCGGAGAAGTCCAGTTGCGGGTCAATGCCCTGGGTGTACATGTTCAGCGCCACGGTGACCAGGTCGACGTTGCCGGTGCGCTCGCCATTGCCGAACAGGCAGCCTTCGACGCGATCGGCGCCGGCCATCAGGCCCAGCTCGGTGGCGGCCACGCCGGTGCCGCGATCGTTGTGGGTGTGCAGGCTGACCAGCACGCTGTCGCGACGGTCGACGTGGCGGCAGAACCACTCGATCTGGTCGGCGTAGATATTGGGTGTGGCGGCTTCCACCGTGGCCGGCAGGTTGAGGATCAGCTTCTGCTCAGGAGTCGGCTGGAACACCTCGATCACGGCGTTGCATACCTCGACCGCGAATTCCGGCTCGGTGGAGCTGAAGATCTCCGGCGAGTACTCGAAGCGCCACGCGGTTTCCGGGTTCTGCGCAGCCAGGCGCTTGATGATCTGCGCCGCGTTGACCGCGATGTTTATCACGCCGGCCTTGTCCTGGTTGAAGACGATGCGGCGGAAGCTCGGCGCGGTGGCGTTGTAGTAGTGGACGATGGCCTGCTTGGCGCCCTTCAGTGATTCGAAGGTGCGTGTGATCAAATCTTCACGGGCCTGGGTCAGCACCTGGATAGTGACGTCGTCGGGGATGTGCCCACCTTCGATCAGCTCGCGGACGAAGTCGAAGTCGGTCTGTGAGGCAGAGGGGAAGCCGACCTCTATTTCCTTGATGCCAACCTGCACAAGCGTCTTGAAAAAACGCATCTTCTTCGCGGCATCCATCGGCTCGATCAGCGACTGGTTGCCATCGCGCAGATCTGAGCTCAGCCAGATCGGTGCCTGGGTGATCGACTTGGACGGCCAGGTGCGATCCGGAATATCGATGGCCGGAAAGGCGCGGTATTTTTTCGATGGGTTCTTGAGCATGGTCATGGCGTTTCCCCAGGTAAAGCTCGAGCTAGCAACTTGTTTGCCCAGTACGGGCAGTGGTTTATGGTGCAAAGCTATTGCTTCATGGTTGGGTCTTGCAAGTCGTGATAGAAAATTGATTGTTTATTGCTGTATTCAGACCTTGTAGGTGATTTGTGCTGGTCCGAAGGTGAAAAGAGAAGATTGATTGCTCGACTCTGTTGCGGCCTCATGTCGCAGCGGACGGCGCGAAAAGGCTGTGCGATCATCCAGCCATTCCATAGGGTCATGTCACGAAGGCCACGCAGGTGACACGCAAACGGTATTCGACAATGAGCATTTGGCTTGGCCTGTTCGCCATGCTGATGATCCATGTCGGCCCGTTGTATTCGGCAGTCCAGGCCGCTCAGGCCGCCGAGGTCAGCGAACATCACCACCACGCCGAGCATGAATCCTCCGCTCACGGTCATCATGGCCCGGCGCGCGCGGGCGAACCCGCTTGGCTGACCGCGCTCGAACTCTGCGGCTACTGCGAGCTGCTGACCGTTAACCCGCCGCTCAGCTTGTCCGTTCACCTGGTTCTGCCGCGGCACGAGCCGGGCTATATCCAGTCACTTCCCGAACAACCGCTGCCGCCAGCGCTGCGCCGCAGCAGCGGCCATCCCCGCGCTCCACCGCATTTCCACTGCTGATCGCCATCAGCCGCCTCGTGGCGGCCAAATCACATGCAGAAGTGGAAGTTCCTATGTCCAGCATTACTCATGGCTGTAAGGCGCATGCGCGCCTGTCTGAGCGTTTTTCGATCCAACCGTCCCGCCTGCGCTGGCAGTTCGCCCATGCGGCTCTGCTCGGAATGCTCGCCGGCAGCGCGCTGGCAGCCGAAGTCGACCACTCCGCTCATGCGGAGCAATCCGATGCCGTCGAGCTGGCGCCGATGGTCATTACCGGCGTCGGCCAGCAGTCCCCGCTGACCGTGGTGACCGATCCCAAGATTCCCCGTCAGCCGATGCCGGCCAGCGACGGTGCCGACTACCTGAAGACCATTCCCGGCTTTTCCGCCGTGCGCAACGGCGGCGTCAACGGCGATCCGGTGTTCCGCGGCATGTTCGGCTCGCGCCTGAAACTGCTCTCCAACGGCGGCGAGATGCTCGGCGCCTGCCCGAATCGCATGGACTCGCCGAGCTCGTACATCAGCCCGGACACCTTCGACAAGCTCACGGTCATCAAAGGGCCGCAGAGCGTGCTCTGGGGGCCAGGTGCCTCGGCTGCCACCGTGCTCTTCGAGCGCGAGCCGGAGCAGTTCAGCGAGCCGGATTACCGTCTCAACGGCAGCTTGCTGACCGCCTCCAACGGTCGCTTCGACCGCAACCTGGACGCCGCCGCCGGCAACAGTCAGGGCTATGCCCGGCTGATGGCCAACAGCTCCCAGGCTGACGATTACGCCGATGGCAACGGCGATACCGTGCCATCGCGTTACGACAAGTGGAACACCGACATCGCCCTGGGCTGGACGCCGGATGAAGACACGCTGATCGAGCTGACCGCCGGGCGCGGCGATGGCTACGCGCGCTATGCCGGGCGCGGCATGGATGGCAGCCAGTTCCAGCGCGAAAGCCTGGGGCTGCGCTTCGAGAAGAGCAATATCGGCGAGACGTTCTATGGCTTGGAGGCGCAGGTCTACTACAACTACGCCGACCACATCATGGACAACTACAGCCTGCGTGACTTCGTGCCGACCTCGATGATGAAGGTGCCGACACTGTCGCGGGTGGATCGCCGCACGCTGGGCGGCCGGCTGGTCGGCACCTGGCAGTGGATCGATGTCGAACTCAAGGCCGGCGTGGATGCCCAGCGTAGCGAACACCGCAAGGTGATGAACCCGAATCTGCACGTGAACCAGATGGTCGCCGCGGCTGGCAGTGACGCCTTGCCCTGGGTGCCGGACGCGATGCTGCACAGCTACGGCGTCTTCGGCGAGCTGACCTGGCAGCTGAGCGAACGCGAGAAGCTGATCAGCGGCCTGCGTCTGGATCTGCATGAGGCGACCGATGAGCGCGACTACTTCAACAGCCACCATCCGACGCTCAAGAACGGGATGGGTATGCCCGTCAGTCAGGATTGGGACAACCCCACCGCCGGCGAAACCCGCCGCGATACGCTCTACAGCGGCTTCGTGCGCTACGAGGAAGAGCTGACCAGTGTGCCTGCCACCTGGTACGCCGGCCTCGGGCATGCGCAGCGCTTCCCTGACTACTGGGAGCTGTTCGTCTCCAACCCCGGTCCGGTCGGCACGGTGCAGCCGTTCGATTCGGTACGGCCGGAGAAGACCACCCAGCTGGACGTCGGCTTGCAGTACGCGAAAGGACCGCTGGAAGCCTGGGTTTCAGCTTATGCCGGCGTGGTCGAGGACTACATCCTGTTCAGCTACGTGCCCGGCGTGATGCCCGGCATGCTGCGCGCCGAAGTCAGCAATATCGACGCGACCATTGCCGGTGCTGAAATGGGTGCGAGCTACCGTTTCACCAGCAACTGGGAGGGTGACGCGAGCCTGGCTTACGCCTGGGGCAAAAACCGCAGCGATGACCGCGCCATGCCGCAGATTCCGCCATTGGAAGGACGTCTGGGCCTGACCTACGAGCGAGACAACTGGAGCACCAGTGGCCTCTGGCGCGTGGTCGCCTCGCAGGGGCGGGTCGCAGAGAACCAGGGCACGGTGGTCGGCAAGGACTTCGACGAGAGCGCTGGCTTCGGCGTGCTGGCGGTCAACGGCGCCTACCGGCTGAACAAGAACTTCAAGCTCAGTGCGGGCGTCGACAACCTGCTGGACAAGGCCTACAGCGAGCATCTCAATCTAGCCGGCAGTGCGGGCTTCGCCGATTACGGCCTTGAGCCCACCAGCCGAGTCAACGAACCGGGTCGCACCTACTGGGCGCGGGTCGACATGAGCTTCTAACGAGACAACGGCGGTAAAGGAGCGAGGGTTCGCCTCGCTCCGGACGTAGGTTGGCGCTGAGGCGCGGGGCGTGCTGGAGCGGCTCGCGGCGCTGGCATCAGGGATGACGCATGGGCAGCGCTCAAGGCGGTTTCAGCGGCTTCGTGCCTCAGCGCCAACCTACGATTAACTTCTTTCCTCGGCCGGATGTCCTTCCGGTTGCTGCAATGCTGGCGCGCCCGGCTGGCGCAGTGAATCGCGCCAATCGCGTACATCGCCTCCGCTTGGGTGCTGGAATACCCGCAGACCGAATTCCGGCAGGATCGCCAGCAGGTGGTCGAAGATGTCTGACTGGATGGCTTCGTACTGCGTCCACGCCACCGTATTGGTGAAGCAGTAGATTTCCAGCGGCAGGCCGTCCGCAGTCGGGCTCAGTTGGCGCACCATCAGCGTCATGTTCTGGTGCACGCCGGGGTGGGCGCGCAGATAGCGCTCGACATAGGCGCGGAACGTCCCGAGATTGGTCACCCTGCGGGTGTTGACCGGGTCCTGCCCACGCTCGGCGAGCTTGGCGTTCCACTCGTCGATCTCCTTGCGCTTGTTGACCAGGTAATCCTCCAGCAGGCTAAAGCGATACAGCCGCTTGCGCTCGTCGGCATCGAGAAAATGCACGCTCTGCTGATCCAGATACAGGCTGCGCTTGATGCGCCGGCCGCCGCTTTCCTGCATGCCGCGCCAGTTCTTGAACGAATCCGAGATAAAGCGCTTGGTCGGGATGCTGGTGATGGTCTTGTCCCAGTTCTGCACCTTGACGGTATGCAGCGCGATATCGATCACGTCGCCGTCGGCATTGAGCTGCGGCATCTCCACCCAGTCGCCGACGCGGATCAGGTCGTTGGAGGTGATCTGTACGCTGGCCACCAGCGAAAGCAGGGTGTCCTGGAAGATCAGCATCAGCACCGCCGCCATGGCACCGAGGCCGGAGAGCAGGATCAGCGGCGAACGGTCGATCAGAGTGGCGATGATGAGGATGGTCGCGATCGCGTAGATGACGATCTTCACCACCTGCAGATAGCCCTTGATCGGGTGCAGGCGCGCGTCCGGTCGGCGCTGGTAGACCACGTTGATGATGTCGAGCACCGCGCCGAGCGCCAGCGCGATGGTCAGCACGATGAAGCCGCCGCAGACGTTCTGCACCACGGTCACCGCGGCTTCCGGCAGGCCCGGTACGGTCGTCACGCCAAGCGACAGCACCAGTGCGGGGACGATGTTCGACAGCCGCTTGATGATGCCGAAATCCTGCAGTTCGCCATCGCGGGTGTGGCGCAGTAAACGGTAAAGGCCACGCACCAGGATGCGCTTGACGATCCAGTTGGACAGCCAGGCGGCGAAGATCAGCGTGGCACTGGCGAGCAGCGTCTGCAGTTCGGGGTGGGCTCTGAGCCAGTCCAGCCAGCCGGCCAGATCGTCAGACATGTGAATCTCCATTGAGAGGTGAGGGCGCGGCCTTGGCAAATTGCCTTGGCCGCGGCGGCTTGTCGGTGTGGCTGGGTCAGCGGATAAATTCGCGGCTGATACTCTTGAACAGTTCGGTGCCGGCGCGTTCCATCCATTCGAAGGCAACCATCTCCCGCGAGACGATCACCGCGCCGGCCTGGCGCATGCGCTCCAGGGCCAGCGCCTTATCGCTGGCCCGCCGCGAGCTGACGCCTTCTTCGACGACGAAGACTTCGTTGCCACGGGCGCGCAGGTCCAGCACCGTCTGCAGCACGCACACGTGAGTCTCGCAGCCGCAGATGACGAACTGCCGGCGTTCGCCACCCGGGCGCTGGAATAGTTCGCCGTCGCCGGCCGCGGAAAAATGCAGCTTCTCGACAATGGCGGTCTCGTCGACGTTGTCACGCAAAGCCGAAATCGTGTGGCCGAGGCCCTTCCTGTACTGCTCGGTCAGCAGCACCGGCACACCGACTCGCTGCGCCACCTGTTGCAGCCAGGCGGTGTGCTCGGCCATGGCTGCATTGTCGAGGATCACCGGAAACAGGCGTTCCTGGATGTCGATGATCAGCAGGGTGGAATCCGTTGCCTTGATACGCATCGCAGTGCTTCCTCGTGGTTCAGGGTTTGTAGGCGCCGATGAAGATGGCTGGGTCGACGCGGGCATCGTTAAGGCTCACGTTCCAGTGCAAGTGGGGGCCGGTGGCACGCCCGGTCGCGCCGACCTTGCCGAGCACCTGACCCCGCGCCAGTTGCTCGCCGACCTTCACGCCGATCTCGGAAAGATGGCAGAACATACTGATCAGCCCCTGGCCGTGATCGACGAATACCGTCTTGCCATTGAAGAAGTAGTCACCGGTGAGTATCACCTTGCCGGCTGCCGGTGCCTTGATTGGCGTGCCGGTCTTCGCCGCGAAATCCAGGCCGGAATGCGGATTGCGTTCCTCGCCATTAAAGAAACGGCGCAGGCCGAAGGGCGAGGACAGCGGGCCAGTCACCGGGCGGTCGAACAGCAGATTGCTTGGCTGGTTGGCGCTGAACTGGCGATAGGCACGGTTCTGCTCGTCCAGTTCGCGCTCGATGCGCTTGAGGTCGGCCGGGTTCGGATTGACCTGGCGCTGGTTCTTCAGGGTGATGTGTTGCGCGCGATAGTCGCGGCTCTCGACCTGGAAGGTTTGGGGACGGCCATCGATCTCCAGCTGCTGCGCGCCCGGCTTCACAGAAAGCGGGATACCGACGATGGCGATCCAGCGCTGGCCATCCTCGCGTACCACCAGCGTCTGCTTGCCCTGGTAGCGGGCCTGGGGCGCACTCGGGCCGTTGCCGAGTTCGATCACGGCAACGCCGCCGGGTACGGGTTTGTTGAGCAGGCGGGTGATGAATCCCTCGGCATGGGCCGGCAGGGCAATGGCGAGGGCGAACAGCAGGGCGAAGACACGAGGCATGGGTGGGTCCAGTGCAGGAAACGGCCCATCCTCGCGTAAACGCTGGAATAGAGAAAGACCCAGGGATGTCAGAACGTTTCCGGCTAAGCGGCTGCCGCAGGGTCTACAGCAACGGCAGCGTTACTGGCTCCAGATGATTGTCTTCCACGCGCACCTCGAGTTCGCCCTCACCGAGCCGAGCCTTCAGCCGCTGCCCGGGCTGGGTCTGGCTGGCGCTGCGGATCGCCTGGCCGCGCTCGTCGAGCAGGATGCTGTAGCCGCGACTGAGCGTGGCCAGCGGGCTGACCACATTGAGCGTCTGGGCGAGGCTTTGTAGCTGCTGGCGCCGGCCTTTCAGGTTGGCCTGCATCGCCCGCGGCAGTCGTGAGGAGAGGTGTTCGAGGCGCTGGCGCAACAGATTCAGCGAACGCCCTGGATGTTGCGCGGCCAGACGCGTTTCCAGGCGGGCCAGGCGCTCCTGGCCGCTGCACAGGCGGCGGTCGACGGCGCGCAGCAGGCGCTGCTCGAGGTCGTCGATGCGCTGGGCCTGCTGCTGCAGCCGTTCGCCGGGGTGGCGCAGGCGACGGGTCAGGCCTTCCAGGCGCATGGCGTCACGGTGCAGACGATCACGCATGCGCAGCACCAGACGCTGTTGCAGCCCGCTCAGCCGGTGTTGCAGGTCAGCGCTGCTGGGTGCCAGCAGCTCGGCAGCCGCGGATGGCGTTGGCGCGCGGACGTCGGCGACGAAGTCGGCAATCGATACGTCGGTTTCATGGCCCACGGCGCTGACAATCGGCGTGACACAGGCATCCACCGCGCGCGCCACCGCTTCTTCGTTGAAGCACCAGAGGTCCTCCAGCGAACCGCCGCCACGAGCCAGGATCAGCGCATCGAAGCCCTGGGCATCGGCCAGCTGCAGTGCGCGGACAATCTGCCCGGTGGCTTCGCGACCTTGCACGGCGGTGGGGATCAGCGTCAGCTCGACTTGCGGCGCGCGGCGTTTGAACACCGAGATGATGTCGCGGATCACCGCGCCGGTCGGCGAGCTGACGATGCCAATGCGTCGCGGGTGGGCGGGCAGGGCTGCCTTGCGTTCGGCAGCGAACAGACCTTCGGCGCTGAGCTTTTCCTTGAGTGCCTCGAAGGCCAGGCGCAAAGCGCCGTCACCGGCCGGCTCCAGCGTATCGAGAATCAGCTGGTAGTCGCCGCGTCCCTCGAACAGCGAGACCTTGCCGCGTACCCGCACCGCCAGGCCGTCGCGCAGGGCCTGGCGAACCCGCGCCGCGTTCTGCCGGAACAGCGCGCAGCGCACCTGGGCGTTCTTGTCCTTGAGCGTGAAATAGATGTGGCCGGAAGCCGGGCGGGCGAGGTTTGAAATCTCGCCTTCGACCCAGACCTGGGCGAACACGTCCTCGAGCAACAGGCGGGCGCGACCGTTGAGCTGACTGACGGTCAGCACTTCGCGATCGAGATTGAGACGCTGGAAGGGATCTTTGAGCATGGCGGCGATGATAAGCCGGGCGCGGCCAGGCGGAAACCGAAACTGCTTCGCCTCGGTCCAGCGGGCCTTGACCGGCCAGCGGGTGGCGCTAAGCTGCGCGGCCTTTCTTCATCTCCCGTTCCGAGCCGCCATGAGCCACAGTCAAGCGATCATCGTGCCGCGCATTTCCACGTTCCCAGCGCACGAAGCCAAGGCGCGGATGATTCTGCGCTGGCTGGCCGAGCGGCACATCGTCGAGGCGCTGCCGACCACCTGCGGTCGCGGCGTTGGCGGCATGGGCTACGCTATCGCTTCCGGCGCGCGCAGTGTCGTGCAGCATCCGGAACGCTTGCCTTTTGGCGAGGCAATCAACGGCCTTGAAGTGGTGACCAAGCGCTGCATCTACACGCCAACACGGGATTTCGCCGAGGAGGCAGGCTGCCCCGAATGCCGTCGCGAGATTGGCGAGGCGTTGTTTGAAAGCCTCGACGAGTGGATGCCTAAGCAGACCGACAATTTCACCTGCCCGGAATGTGGCTTCGAAGACGACATCAACGGCTTCCTGTTCATTCCGGCGTGCGGCTTTTCCAATCTCGGCTTTATCTTCAATGGCTGGGGCGAGGCCGGTCTTCGCCAGTCGTTTCTCGATGAGTTCGCCGAACGCCTGGGCTTCAAGGTGGCGCTGGTGATTGATCGGCCGTGACCGTTCGGTCATTTCGGCGGTGCCGCGCATTTCGCCGTGCGCGACGCGCCTCACATCCGCATTGAGCGTGAAGGGGTGCGTGGGTATAATGCCGCGCTTCCTTTTTCCCGCCTGGGAGCCCCCGCCATGCTGCGTATCAGCCAAGAAGCCCTGACTTTCGATGATGTTCTCCTGATCCCGGGATATTCCGAGGTTTTGCCGAAGGATGTCAGCCTGAAGACCCGTCTGACCCGCGAAATCGAGCTGAACATTCCGCTGGTTTCCGCGGCCATGGACACCGTCACCGAAGCGCGCCTGGCCATTGCCATGGCTCAGGAAGGCGGCATCGGCATCATCCACAAGAACATGAGTATCGAGCAGCAGGCTGCCGAGGTGCGCAAGGTCAAGCGCCACGAGACCGCCATCGTTCACGATCCGGTCACCGTCACGCCGGAAACCAAGATCAGCGAGCTGCTGCGCAAGGCGCATGAACTGGGCTTCTCCGGCTTCCCGGTAGTGTCCGGCAAGGAGCTGGTCGGCATCGTTACCGGCCGTGACCTGCGCTTCACGCCCAACGCCGGCGACTCCGTCGCAGCGATCATGACGCCCAAGGACAAGCTGGTCACCGTGCTCGAAGGCACCGCCCTGGAAGAAATCAAGACCGAACTCTACAAGCATCGCATCGAAAAGATGCTGGTGGTCGACGCCAACTTCCACCTGCGCGGCCTGGTGACCTTCCGCGATATCGAGAAGGCCAAGACCTACCCGCTGGCGTCCAAGGACAGCCAGGGCCGCCTGCGCGTCGGCGCGGCGGTCGGTACCGGCGCCGACACCGGTGACCGCGTCGAGGCGCTGGCTGCGGCCGGCGTCGACGTGGTGGTGGTGGATACCGCCCATGGCCATTCCCGTGGCGTGATCGATCGCGTGCGCTGGGTGAAGGAGAACTTCCCGCAGGTGCAGGTGATCGGCGGCAACATCGCCACCGCCGAAGCCGCGCTGGACCTGGTCAAGGCTGGCGCCGACGCGGTCAAGGTCGGCATCGGTCCGGGCTCGATCTGCACCACCCGCATCGTCGCTGGCGTCGGCGTGCCGCAGATCTCCGCCATCGCCAACGTTTCCGCCGCGCTGGAAGGCACCGGCGTGCCGATGATCGCCGACGGCGGCATCCGCTTCTCCGGTGACCTGTCCAAGGCCATCGTCGCTGGTGCCAACGCAGTAATGATGGGTTCGATGTTCGCCGGTACCGAGGAAGCGCCGGGCGAGATCGAACTGTTCCAGGGCCGCTCCTACAAGGCCTACCGTGGGATGGGTTCGCTGGGAGCCATGTCCCAGGCCCAGGGCTCCTCGGACCGTTACTTCCAGGACTCGTCCGCCGGTGCCGAGAAACTGGTACCCGAAGGCATCGAAGGTCGTGTGCCGTACAAGGGTTCGCTGTCGGCCATCATCCATCAGCTGATGGGTGGCCTGCGCGCTTCCATGGGCTACACCGGCAGCGCCACCATCGACGAGATGCGCACCCGGCCGCAGTTCGTGCGCATCACCGGTGCCGGCATGGCCGAATCGCACGTGCACGACGTGCAGATCACCAAAGAGGCGCCGAACTACCGCGTCGGTTGATAAGCCTCGATTGACAGGCGCTGGAAGCTGGAAGGTGGAGACCGGACATTGCACGATCCGGTCTGCGCTTCCAGCTTTCGGCTTTCAGCTTCAAGCTCTTTCCGAAGGAAGGCTCCATGTCTCATCCTGACATCCACGCTCACCGCATTCTGATTCTCGACTTCGGTTCCCAGTACACCCAGCTGATCGCCCGCCGCGTGCGCGAGATCGGCGTGTACTGCGAGCTGCATCCGTGGGACATGAGCGAGGACGACATCCGTGCCTTCGCGCCACGCGGGATCATCCTCGCAGGCGGCCCTGAGTCCGTTCATGAAGCGGGCAGCCCGCGTGCACCGCAGGCGGTGTTCGACCTGGGCGTGCCGCTGTTCGGCATCTGCTACGGCATGCAGACCATGTCCGAGCAGCTCGGCGGCAAGGTGCAGGGCTCGGACGTGCGCGAGTTCGGCTATGCCCGCGTCGATCTGGTGGGCAAGTCCCGGCTGTTCGACGGCATCGAAGACCACATGGACGACGATGGCGTGTTCGGTCTCGATGTGTGGATGAGCCACGGTGACAAGGTCACCGAGATTCCGGCCGGCTTCCATATCCTGGCCAGCACCCCAAGCTGCCCGATCGCCGCCATGGGCGACGATGCCCGCGGCTATTACGGTGTGCAGTTCCACCCGGAAGTGACCCACACCCGCCAGGGCGGCCGCATCCTGTCGCGCTTCATCCTGGAAATCTGCGGCTGCGAAGCACTGTGGACCCCGTCGAACATCGTCGAAGATGCCATCGCCCAGGTGCGTGCCCAGGTCGGCGACGCCAACGTGCTGCTCGGCCTTTCCGGCGGTGTCGATTCGTCGGTGGTCGCGGCGCTGCTGCACAAGGCGATCGGCGATCAGCTGACCTGCGTGTTCGTCGACAACGGCCTGCTGCGCCTGCACGAGGGTGACCAGGTGATGGCCATGTTCGCCGAGAACATGGGCGTCAAGGTGATTCGCGCCGACGCCGAGGCACAGTTCCTCGGCAACCTCGAGGGCGAGGCCGATCCAGAGAAGAAGCGCAAGATCATCGGTCGTACCTTTATCGACGTGTTCGATGCAGAAGCCAGCAAGCTGGACAACATTCAGTTCCTCGCCCAGGGCACCATCTACCCCGACGTGATCGAGTCGGCTGGCGCCAAGAGCGGCAAGGCCCATGTGATCAAGTCGCACCACAACGTCGGCGGCCTGCCGGAGGAAATGAACCTCAAGCTGGTCGAGCCGCTGCGTGAACTGTTCAAGGACGAAGTGCGCAAGATCGGCCTTGAACTCGGCCTGCCCTACGACATGGTCTACCGTCACCCGTTCCCGGGCCCGGGTCTGGGTGTGCGCATCCTCGGCGAAGTGAAGAAGGAATATGCCGACCTGCTGCGTCGCGCGGATCACATCTTCATCGAAGAGCTGCGCAACTTCGACTGGTACCACAAGACCAGCCAGGCCTTCGTGGTGTTCCAGCCGGTGAAATCGGTCGGTGTGGTCGGCGACGGCCGCCGCTACGCCTGGGTCGTCGCGCTGCGCGCGGTGGAAACCATCGACTTCATGACCGCACGCTGGGCGCACCTGCCTTATGAGTTGCTGGAAAAGGTGTCCAACCGCATCATCAACGAAATCGAAGGCATCTCCCGCGTGACCTACGATGTGTCGAGCAAGCCGCCGGCCACCATCGAGTGGGAGTGAAATCAGGTCCTTCGGGGACTATCGGTACCTATCGATAAAGTACCGTAACCTCTTGATTTTTTTGAGGTTACGTCACTGCACCTATCAGAGGCTATCGCCGATAAGCTGCATGCTTTGGCGGTAGCGGTGACGGTAGGAACCGAAGGCCGGATTCAGACCCTCCCGTTTACTATCGAGACCAAACCGGTCTTTGACGGTAAATCTCTCCACCGGAAAGCTGCTGTCATGCGGCTTTCCCGGCATCAGCAGGTCTCCTGACCCTGGACGGTAAAAGCCGTCCTGAACAGGAGGAAAAACCTCAATGCTGACCGACACCGCACTGCGCAAACTCAAGCCCAAAGCCAAGCCCTACAAGGCTTCCGACCGTGACGGCATGTACGTGACGGTATCGCCTGGCGGTACCGTCACCTTTCGCTACGACTACCGTCTCAATGGACGCCGGGAAACTCTGACGATCGGACGGTATGGGCCCGCGGGGATTTCGCTGGCGATGGCGCGTGAGAAGCTGCTCGATGCCAAGCGGCAGGTTGCCCAAGGTATCTCTCCGTCTCTTGAGAAGCAGAGGGCCAAGCGTCGGCTGACAGCTGCCAAGGCTTTTGGCGACATGCTGAAGCGTTGGCTAACCGATGCGCGTATGGCTGACAGTACGCGGGCAATGCGCAAGAGCATCATTGATCGCGACATCCTGCCGGTGTTCGAGAATCGACTGCTGACCGAAATCAGCCCTGACGATTTGCGAGCGCTTTGCAACAGGGTCAAGGCACGAGGGGCGCCGGCGACGGCGGTTCACATTCGTGACATCGTGAAACAGGTTTATGCATTCGCGATCCTGCATGGCGAGAAGGTCGAGAATCCAGCCGATGACGTGAAGGCGGCGTCGATCGCTACGTTTGTGCCGAAAGACCGGGCACTGACCCCGGCCGAGATCCGCCTGGCCTTTCATCAGCTGGAGTCGATCGCGGCGTACCCCACCATTCGGTTGGCCTTGCGTCTGGTGCTGCTGACGTTGGTACGCAAGAGCGAGCTAATCCAGGCGACCTGGAATGAGGTGGACTTTGAGGGCGCCACCTGGACGATCCCCAAAGAGCGGATGAAGGGGCGCAACCCACATGTGGTCTACCTGTCGCGCCAAGCCCTAGATATTTTCGTGGCACTGCACACCTGTGCCGCTGGTTCCAGGTTCGTGCTGCCATCGCGCTATGAAATTCATCGCTGCATGTCGCACGCGACCCTGAACCGGATTACCCAACTCATTGCGTCGCGCGCGAAGGAAGCGGGGCTTCCGTTGCAGCCGTTCACTGTGCATGACCTGCGCAGGACAGGCTCCACGCTACTCAATGAAGTGGGTTTCAACGGCGACTGGATCGAGAAGTGTCTGGCCCACGAGGAAGGACGCTCCTCGCGCTCGGTTTACAATAAGGCTGAGTATGCCGAGCAGCGGCGGCACATGCTCCAGGAGTGGGCAGACATGGTCGACGCATGGATTGATGGTCGGGCTCATGTGCCGAAACTGTTGCCGGACAACATGGCTGTGCCGGTGCTGAGTGCTACGGTTTAAAGGGATAGCGAGGTTGTCAGTTGACAACCTCGCTATCCCCGCGAATACTGGAGATCAACTATGACCCGTGCCTCGCATCCGAAGAAAGAGGTCGAAGAAGCGATAAGACATGCCGAAGGGCAAGGTTGGCGCATAGAAGTAGGCGGCAGTCACGCCTGGGGGCGGATCTACTGCCCCTACAACGACGAGGAATGCCGCTGCGGCGAGTTCTGCATTACAAGCGTCTGGAGCACGCCGAAGAACCCTACTAGCCACGCACGCGCCCTACGGCGCGTCGTGGATAATTGCACCACGCACCGGAAGTTGCAGGAGGCCGCCAACGGTGCAGAGGAGTAGCACGATGGAATACACGTTCACGCTGAAATACCAGCTCGCCGATAGCGACCGCAATCCGGATCTATTGGTCGAGCGCCTTGGCGAAGCGGGCTGCGATGATGCTCTGGTGGGTATTGGCCAACCAGGGCGACTGGCAATGGAGTTCTCCCGCGAGGCAGAGAGTGCCGATGCGGCTGTGCGAAGTGCGCTGGCCGATGTGCGCCGTGCAGTGCCTTTGGCAAAGCTGATTGAGGTGGCCCCAGACCTGGTCGGCCTCACTGATGTGGCCGAAATGGTGGGGGTGTCGCGACAGAACATGCGCAAGCTGATGTTGGCCAATCCGGGAAGTTTTCCCGCACCGGTGCATGAGGGCAGTGCATCGATCTGGCACCTGGCGGACGTGCTGGCCTGGCTGCAGGCCAAGGGCAGCTATTCGCTGGCGATGGATGTTCTGGAGGTGGCGCGAGTGGCCTTGCAGGTCAATCTAGCCAAGGAAAGTCAGCGTCTACCGCGCTCGGCTTCTGAGGAGCTAAGAGCTCTTGTTGGCTGAGTTGTCCCCTGGCGCCAGGATCACGCCTCATCTTCGCCCGCCCTAACAGGGCGAGTTTTTCGTAGGCGGACATCCGGGCCGCTGACATCTAGGCGAGGCGCCCGCTTGCGCTCCTCAATCCAGGCTTCCACCTCAGCCAAGTCCCAGACTACGCAACGCGGGGTCAGGTTAAAGCGCCGGGGGAAATCACCGCGTCGCTCCATCTCGTATATCGTCGTCTCGGACAGAGGAATGATCTGACGCAGCTCATGTCGCCGAATAGTCCGCCGGTAGGGTAGGGGGCTGCGTTTCGGGAACTGCGGTAGTGTCTCGTAGGCATCCGTATCTGGTATGGGGAGAGACTGGCGGATTTCGGAGCTTGGTGCGCTGGATATGTGCGATTGGTACCCCATCTCGGACTCCTTGAGTTTGGCTGGATGGGGGCATGGTGAGGTTCAGTTTCTATCGAGACAACCTGCTGCAGCGTAGTGGGGCGAAAAGATAGCTATACCTGTCAATTTCCTTGCGGGCGGGAGTAGTTCGGCTCCGCTAGCCAATGCGAAGGCCAGCATCGCCGGGGACACTGGTGTCGGCCGAAAGCAGCCAATCAAAAGTGTCAACGAAACCAGGGACAATCAATGCCAGTCGAGGTGAAGCCGGCGTCCTGACAACCTACTCGCTGACCTGAACTACCTTAGAAGCCATTCACACCTGATGCACTAGCTAGACACTAAATCACGCAAATTACTGATGATCTGCGCAGTTGCTTGCTCTGGTGATTGCTCTCGAAGCATTGCCAAAGCTTGCACCGTTTTCGGAATATCTGTAGCAGGCCTGGCTGGCCGTCCCTCGCTCTGCACGAACGGGCCATCGGTCTCTGTGAGGATTCGATCAGGAGGCAGTGAGACAATTAGATTGCGATGTTTAGCGGTGGTCAGCATCTGCGAATTGATCGAAAAATAGCACCCAAGCTCCACAGCCCTCCTGGCTTCGTTGGGGGAGCCGGTGAACCAGTGGAGCACCACCGTTCCCCGGTCAGCCGGAAGCAGGCGCTCGATATGGGACAGCACCTTTCCCACACTGCGTACACTGTGGACAGTGAGAATCTTCCCTCCCTGCTCCGAGCAAGCTTCGAGCACCCTCTTAAACACCCGCTCCTGAGCCTCAAAGCTTTGATAGAATTGGGGCCCGGCATCAAGCCCCACCTCCCCAACGTATCGAGTCTCCTCAAGCAGGCGCTCCAGGAGCGGCAGCTCTGATTCACGCTCTGCCACCAATTGGGGATGTAGGCCCAATGCCACCCGGACGTGACGAGAGGATGCCGCAATTTCACGATTGCGCCGCCATGCTTTCGGTGTCGTGGTCACGGCCAAGGTGGCGACCTCTGCCTTATCGCACTCCAAGATGAGGCGCTCATGATCGGGATAAAGGTCGAGATGGCAGTGGAAATCCACCCACTTCGGAATCGGGCTTCTTTGCGGTTTCATAGAGGTACGGCTGTGACACCCTCAAGATAGTCGTCGACCTCCAGCAGCCCATTTCGATAGACCTGTTCGAAGTCACCTAAACGGTCAGGATGGTCGATCAACGGCCCCGGCTCATGAATCGCGAACTTGGCTCGGTGAGGCGCACGCTTGAGACGAGCGATGGCGAGCTGGAAGGAACGTACATGTTCGCCGTCAGACTTGTTAGTGTCCAGCGCTTGCGCATGCAGATCTGGGATGACATATCGGGTCTGATCGGGGCCACACCCACGGAGAATCGCTGCCCGCCTGATGATGCAGGGAACGCAGAAGCCACAGTGCTTGGGTGATCGATTCGAGGGATCGGGATGGTACCTGGCCTTTCCAGGCGAGGAGCATGACATCGTCAGATGCACATAATCCGCTAGGAACACAGGGTCAGAGCACTGCTCTGCCATTTGACCCTTTGTGAGATGGCTGAACATATTGAACAGCCTCGTGCTCAGGCCCAAGCGCCCAAAGAGCTCATTCACCCGCGCCATGTAGTATGGATGCGTCGTGCGCGTGCTACATGCACCTAGGCGGCGTGGGTCTAAGGGGACGTTCAGAGAGATCAGGCCATTTTCAGGCACATGGATGGTGACCGAGTCGCCGATCGCTTCCGCAGCCATGGCCGCCAGCGCGAAGAACAAGAATGAGCGCGCTCTAAGTGTATCTTCACTACCTCCACCCTCCACGAGATCGTGTGGGAACCCCACACGGGCCTGGACGTAGTTGATCGACGTCTCGGAAAATCTCTCCTGCAGCGCTGCCCGGCAATCGTTCTGGTAGGTGCTGGTGCTGTTGGTGTCCCAATAATGGCTCACGAGCAATGGCTTGCCGCCGCCACTGAGTAGATCGATCGCCCCAATGAAACTGTCCATCCCTCCTGAGAACAGGCAGACGCTGTCCGACTCATCTGTTCTCAAGCTCTCCGGAGCGGGAGATAGCTCTTCGATATCTTTGGGCCGCTCGCGGAAGACCAAGCGCCAGCGATCACCAGTGAGAAATTTCAATGTCGAGGCCAACATGTCGGACGTTGCTGTCCATACCGTGGGATCTGCGACGGGGACGTAGAGGTCGATTTCTCTCGTCCAGGCATTCTCCGACTCGGTGTCTCGGGAGATCCTGGTGTCCGCCGCAGTAAGAGTCGCCGCCAATAGTGCCAGGTCGACGGCAGTCTCTCCTGGCCTCAGACCCAAATCAGCCAATTGCTCAATGGCTTGGCCAATCCCGAACTGCAGTCGCCGGTACCCGTCGAGGAGTTGGATGTTGGTGATGACACTGCCTGGCTCCAGCAGCGCTAGATCCTGGTCATCCGTTTCGCCAAGCCGGCAGATGATGCTGTGGTGCCTCATTCCAGCTCCTCCGCTGCACTCGCGATAAGATCGAACGCCGCCTCGTAAATCGCAGACGTGACCTGATTGACCTCTTGGTCTGTGGGCGCCGGCCATTGCTCCAACCGATTAGCGAGCTGGCCCCGTGTACAGCCCGTGATGAAGGAGCTCAGCTGAGATTGGAGGCGCTCAACTGCGTCCACATCATCCGGCATGGTGATTCCCCGGCCGCCCAAGTCCGCCATGATCATGCTCTCAATCGAGTTCGCTACGAAGTCGAGGAAGAAGTTCTGCCGATCCGCTTGAGTCATGTCCTCGAAGCTACCGCTGCCTGCCTCGTCCAGTTCCGCGATCGTATTCAGCGCAGCCTGGCGAGCAACACCTTCGTCAATCGCGCCGCCAGGCGGGCAAATGAACTCAAGCAGCGAGAGCAGCACCTGGGAGGCCGGTTGCCCTGGCGCCACGGTGAGCTGCAACCGCCGCAGTGTTTCCGCAGCCCCATTGCGCTGAACATCTCCGAAGATACTGAGCAACTTTGCCGCGGTAGCGCGGGATGTCCCCATGCGGCGCGCGCCTCTCGACGATCCACCTACGCCTCTACGCACATATGAAGCCAGGGCGTTCCCCAAATCGCTGGGGCTTCCAGTGCGGGCGAACCGGGTGAAGCTGCTGCGAGCCCCCCGAAGTGAGCCAGTGCCGTCATTGTTCACCGGCCCTGATGGAGCTGAGCCAGGCTGAGATGGCGTAGAGCCGGACTGAGGTGGGTTAGCTTGGCCTGGCCCGCTCGGTTGAGCAGCCGGGGCGGCTGGCTGCGCCACATCATCAATCCAGGAGGGCACCAAGCCGGAGCTCGGGCCTCCATATCCTTTGGAGGTGCCCATATCAGTCCTTATGATTTCCCGCTGAGCGCAAGTACGCGCTTGGCTGCGTTCTGAAGATTTTCGTTCTCGATTTGCTGGCTCCAGCCCCTCAGAATCCCCTCAAGCCCCTGGATGGTATTTGTATCCTTAAGGCACTCATGCCACGGGGCGGGAGCCCACATGCCAAGCTTGGGCGTGGGCAGAGATCGGACAAACTCGACTAGGCGTTTCTGTAGCGCGGGGTGTTGCTTGACAAGTTCGATTAACCCCGCAACGCCTTTGGGTTGATCCGAATAATCGTCTGCTTGGATTATCCGATCGCGGAGCGCATCAAAAACATTCTCGGCATCAACTTCCGCTAATGCCACGATAGCCTTCTTCGTGGCCGCTTGCCGGATCTGCAATGGCGGCCCCATTAGTTTGTCGACAAGCGCCTCGAGATGACTCACCGCGACCTGTCCCATCAAGGAACTGCGTTTGTCGCGAGTCACGAAGATGTAGGGACGCAGATCAACGCCAGTCAGCGCAGGATCAATCGCCGCCCATTTGCTGATCCAATCGCTCTTCGCCCAATCGTTCACGTCACCGGAGTTGGCCACTGCCTTGAGCTTCCCTGAGCCCTTCCCCTCATCCGGCTCTGAGTCGGCTCCCTTGGACTTCTTGGCCCGTTTTTCCAGTTCGGCGATGGCAGGCACCGTACCGCCCGCATCCAGGCTCGCGATCCGGGCCAACTGTTCGTAAAAGTCAGGGTGAAAACGCTCCGCCAGCATGATTTTCGCAAGTATTGGACGCCGGATGTCCTCAGCAAATCCACGAGCCTCGGCGATGGCGTAACGCAGCATCATGGAGTTCAGGAAGCGTTTGATCTGCCGGGGGTTGCCCCGGGTACCCTCGCTCAAGATTCGGGCCAACAATGCACTGGTATCCAATGCTTCCTGGGCAAATTCGGGAAGCGGGTTGCCGAACGCACCAGCTACAGCCTTGCGGTCTAGGCCTGTGCTCTTCCAAGGCCGGAGCATGTCCTGCTGGGCGGTATTCAAGAGCTTCTTGAATCGCGCGTCATCCGTTTTGACGAAGCTCTCAAGCTGCAGCAGCGTAATGTAACTACGGGTTTCCGCCAGCCCCAGGGCCGGGATGCGGAACGGTACCTGAATGAGTTTTTCGAGGTAGTTACGCGCATACGTTACAGGTCCCGCGCCTTGAGGGAGGTCTGGAAAGTGCTCGCGTACCGCGTACTCGATCATGGCCTCATCAGCACCGACTACGAATGCTGTTCGATTTACGAAGAGGAAAAGGCGAATGGCCTCAAGCGTGGCGATTGCTGTCTTCGGCAAGCATCGATCAAGGTCATCAACGATGACCACTAACTGGTCAATGTCGGCAGCCGTTAAGAGCTCTTCAAACTCGGCCCTAAACTCATGCATGTGCTCGGGAAGCTGCTCAGACTCGGTATCAGCATCTTTGATGAAACCTCCAGCCTCCTTAGCGAGGTCATTTAGCCTCTCTAGGCTCAGATGGTCACCGGGGTTCTGCACGAAGGAAGAAATCGATTCCACAGCTCGTCTTAACTGATCGAGGTTTGGGATGCCCGTGAACGCGGTAAGGCCTAACCCGCCTGCTTGCTTGGCCAGCTTGAACCAATCAACTCGGCGTAAGACCTTCTTCGCGGCCTCAGCAACCTTCGCTGAGCCAGGGCGCGCACGCCTCAGTTCATCGACAATCGTCTGAATGACGACAGTTTTCGCGTCCTCAAAACCCTCGAATGTCCACCCGTTGAACCAGATACAGCAGACGCGATCATCCGAATTGAGGATCTGCTGAGTCATTTTCAGAACGCTGGATTTGCCGGCCCCCCAGTCGCCGTGAACGCCAATGGTGACCGGAGCCCCCCGTGATTCGCGAAGTAGACGTTCTACTGTTTTAGCGATGGGGGTGTAATACAGCAGGTCAGTAGCCGTTTCCTGGTCGTTCAGGAACATGCAAAGAACTCCCTTCCTAGCATTTGGTATCTACCCATTGAAGTGAGTTTAACGCGAGAAGACTGCTGCTCTCACATCACCTGAGGGCATAGACAGAAGTTACGAGTAGGCCAAAGCCGCCACTCTGATGTCAATACGCCATTCTGATGCATCCGCGCTCGCTGTCTTTAGTAATGTGCCGCTATCACGCTGAATGGCCCCTGCTCTTGTAGAGACAATGACCGCTTTTGGCCGATTGCAGCCGATCACTCCCGGCAGGCCACCCCGGTTTTCGGCCTAGCATCTGAAGCGACTTGTTTCGTAGTTCCATTTCGGGCATCCCGGCGTACCGCCGTCGGGCTCGCGGGCTGCGCCCCGCGCCTCGTGCCGAGTCGCGGCCATTCGGCTTTGATCCCTGATGACTCCGGCCCTTGTGGGCCTGCGCGCTCCGCTTGTCGATCCGTGCATGGGTGGAGTGGGGCGGTCTTGCTGTTCCCTTCACCGTATCACGGCGTTCTCGCCGTCAAGGGCTGCGCGTGCGTGCACGCTGGCGTCCTGACGGCCGTCGTGGACCCCTGACAGCTGCGCTGCGCCGTGCTGGCGCCGGTTCCGGGCAATTCCGCCCGAGCAACCGGAGTACGACCATGTCGCAACTGTCCTTTTCCTCGTTCGATTCCATGCTGCTGGTGCGTGACGCGAAGGGGCGCTACCTGCCGGCTTCTGTCGATCAGATCCTGAGCGTGGCGCGCCAGGCGATTGATCAGAAGTACCAGCGCGGGGCGCTGTTTGACGCACCGGACGTGGTCAAAACTTACTTGACCACCAAGCTGGTCGGTTTCGAGCACGAGGTGTTCGCGGCATTGTTCCTCGACAGTAAACATCGGCTGCTTGAGTACGTAGAGCTGTTCCGCGGCACGATAGATCAGGCTTCGGTGTACCCGCGCGAAGTGGTCAAGGAAGCATTGCGGGTCAACGCAGCAGCGGTGATCTTCTCGCACAATCATCCGAGCGGAAATTCGGAGCCAAGCCAGGCGGACAAGGTGCTTACCCAGCGCCTCAAGGAGGCACTGGCGCTGGTGGAGGTGCGCACGCTGGACCACATCGTCGTGGGTGGCGAGGGACCCGTTTCATTCGCTGAGCAGGGATTGCTGTAACCGCAGGGGGCTTCGGCCCCCTTTTTGCTGCGCCACCCAGTCCGGCCGGCAGGGCTTCACCTGCCGTCGTCGCGGACCCACCATAACGTACCGAACTGCCGGCGTTGATAAAAGCGTACTGATCGATATCGAGCCGGGAAAACAGCTCACCCAGTACCTGACGCACATCATCCAGCGTGCCTGCGTCACACAGCTCGGACATGGCACGGCTGATCAGTTTAAGCTCCATCACGGCCCTCCCAGCTGACGCTGAAAACGGTCAGCCCATGTTCAGCGCAATGGGAGACGCGCCCAAGGCGCACAAGCATGTCTTGGCGTACCTACCCAACGAACCGAACATCAGTTTAGAAACGGGCCGTCCAGAACGGACGGCCCGCGATCGACTTAGCCAGCTGCCGGGCCGGTAAGTGCTCGCCGATACAGCACGACCATTTCGTCGAGCAGCGCCTCGGCGGCGTATGCGGTCATCTTCAGGCGCAGGTCCTGAGGATAGAACCCATCAGGCCCCGTAATCTGCTGCAGCAGATCCTTGACCATATCAGCACGTAGTTCAGCCTCAGCCAAAACGGGCGGTCGGGTAGACACCGCCGCAAGTACAGAATGAGATGCCGACGATCTAGGGCGATGAGGGAAGGGGAGAAGCCTGGATTCGAAATCAGCCATGGCACACCTCCGAAGAGGCGACACGAAAAAAAGCTGATGAATCAAGGTGGAGCGCGGGCGTAAAAAGAGGATAGCGCATTCTGCTTATGCTCCTTCGTGGAATTAAGGAGCCGTACGCCATTCGCTACCACACGAATGGAGACGGACCGTGCAAGGGTGGTAGACCGACCCACGAAGGAAGGCCGGCCAGGCCGAAGCCTGCCTCACACGGCCCGCCATAAAGCACGAGAAAACCGCAAACCACACGGGGTTCGCTCTCGTATATGACGCAGCCGCGCCTTCGTGGGAATCGGGCTACCACACCCGGTCGTGGGAGTTACCACGACCGGCGCAGTCTAGCGTGGGGGATTCGGAAGGGCAAACAGGCTGGAGCGTACCGGGAACCGCAAATATCGGGGGCGTGTTGTTCGAACCCGGAGGGCTGAGGTCGGCAAAAAGAGCGTGTTATACCAGAACCTCATTTGACAGGTCGTGCATGAGAGCATCCACCTTTGTTGGCGATCCGATGGAGCCCATTAATGACCTAATCACTCGACCATGTATCAGTAGTGCTCTTCGATGTACGCGTATGCCTTCTCGAATAGGTCTTTGTCTTTGCTTAATCCAAACTGCGCCAGGGTCAGCATGAGGGCTTTCTTGATCTCGCGTGGGCCGCTATTGGAGTTCTGCCAGCCCTCGAAGCGGGTTGCATTCACAATCTTGTCTATATGCTCGACGACATCCCCAATCAATTTCGGCGTAGTTTCCGGGCGGGTTTCCAGAAAGAGCTTGGTCAGTGCCTGCTTGTTGTCTTCCTCGGTCACTACCTTCTCGCCGGTTTCGCGCTCGGCCTGCACTGTATCTTTGGCCGCTTCGAGCAAACCCTTGAGCCAGTCGATGGCCTTGATTACGCCGGCCTCATAGTCGCGGCGTAGCTTTTCTAGGCGTTCGCCTAGTTCGACGAATACAGGTTCGCCACTGCCGCGCAGGCGTCCCATCAGGTCGATTTCCAGCCGGCGGGCGCGCTTCTCCTGCTCTTTCTCGGTGAGGGTGAAGATCGCGTGCTCATCCATGATTAGCTCATCGATGTCATCGCGGATGCGTTTGATATCGGTGTGCTCGTGAATCATTTTGATGGTCTCAGGGCCCAGCGCAGCCCAGACCAGCGTGCCCGTCTGGCCAACCGGGCGAACGGACTCATAGATTTGCGCCAGCCATTTGTAATCCTGGCGGTACGGCGTCAGGAACGGGTCGGGGTTGATGGCCGACCAGAGCTTGGCCAGCACGCCAAAGGCGGCGGCAAACTCATCGCGCTTCTTGTTGTTTGGCAGGCATTCCTGGGCGGCCATGATGCCGTCGAAGCCTTCCAGGGTGCGGTCCACATTCGGGAAAAAGGCCAGGCACTGCTTCAGCTGTTCTGGCAGCAGCTCCTTGAATTTCTCGATGCCCTCGACAATACCGTCGATCTCATCCGGGTTGTAGGCCAGCGCCGTACGCAGATTTTCGAACACACCCAGGTAATCGATGATCAAGCCCATACGCTTGACCACTCCGTCGGTCTCGTACAGGCGGTTGGTACGGCACATAGCCTGCAGCAGTGTGTGATCGCGCAGTGGCTTGTCGAGATACATGCAGTAGCAGATGGGCGCGTCGAAGCCGGTGAGCAGCTTGGCGGTGACGATTAACAGTTGCAGGGGCTGCTTTGGATCTCTATAGGTTTCCAGCAGGTTCTTCTGCGCCTGTTCGTCACCATCTAATTTCTGCCAGCGCTCAAAATCGGCTTGTTTGATGGGCAGTCCAAGCTCTTCATGCCAGCGATTCCAGTCCTTGTTGATCTTGCCGTTCTCATCCTTAACCTGGGCCTGGTCGACGTTCATTACCACTTCTAAGGCGTCGAAACTGAGTTTGCTGCCGAGCAAGTGGTACATCTGCACGCAGGCTTCGCGGTCATAGACCACTACCATAGCTTTCATATTTTTCGGCTGCACATGGCTGGTGAAGTGCGCGGCAATATCGGCGCTGATGGCCTCCATGCGCTTCGGTGCCTTGAGCATCACCGCTAGCTTGCCGGCACGCTTGGAGAGTGCGGTCTTCTCGTCTTCATCCAGGTTGTTGTCTTTAACCAGTTGCTCGAATTCCTGGTTGATCGCCTCCCGTTCGACCCGCAGTTCAGCCAGGCGCGGCTCGAACTTCACCGGGTTGGTGGCACCGTCGCGGATCGACTGCTTGTAGCTGTAGCGGTTCATGTAGCGACCGGGATCGTCCTCGGCGCCGAACAGCTTGAAGGTATTGCGCTCGATACCGGAGATCGGCGTGCCGGTCAGGCCGTAGAAGTGTGCATTGGGCAGTGCCCAGCGCATCTTCTCGCCTAGGCCGCCTTCCTGGGTGCGGTGGGCTTCGTCCACCAGCACGATGATGTTGTCGCGATTGTTCAGGCCGTCCGGGTTGCGTTCATCAACCTCCACATCCTTGAACTTGAAAATGGTGGTGATCAGGATGCCACGGCTGTCCTGCTCAATATGGGTGCCGAGCTTTTTGCAGCTCTGCACCTTGATCAGATTTTTAACGTCAGCACCGCCAAAGGTCTCGCTGATCTGGCTGTCCAGGTCGCGGCGGTCGACAACGATCAGCACGGTAGGGTTTTTCAGCGCGTTGTCAGCTCGCAGCATCTTCGCCGCGTAAAGCATCAGCAGCGACTTACCTGAGCCTTGGAAGTGCCAGATCAGGCCTTTTTTCGGGTAGCCCTTTTTCACCCGTTCAACGATCTGCTTGGCGGCCTCGAATTGCGGGTAACGCGGCAGCAGTTTGATGCGCTTGGGCGGCGTGTCTTTACCTGCTTTGTGGGTAGAGAACAGCGCAAATGAGGTCAGCACTTGCAGCAAGGTTTGCGGGTTCAGCAGCCCTTCGGCGCTCGTCAGAACGGAGGCCAGCGTGGCGGGAATATCCTCGCGTTGGTCGGTGTGGTGCCAAGGGCCCCAATCTTTGACCCGCGCATTGATCGCACCGTAGGCAAAGGTTTTCCCCTCACTGGCGAAGCACAGCAGGTTGGGTACGAAGAAGGCCTGCACATGCTGCCAGTAGTGCTTCTTGCCGCCCATAAAGTCGGCGGCACCGTCCTGCCAGCTGACGCTGGGGCGGGTGGCGCTTTTGACTTCGCCGACAACCAGCGGGATGCCGTTTACATACAGCACGATATCGAAGAACACCTCGCCGGCCGCCACATAGTGCACCTGCTGGGCCACCACAAAGTGGTTGTTCTCGATCTGCTCGAAGTCGATCAGGTTGATGGTGACGTGTTCGCCATTCTCGCCAAAGGGCAAGGTTTTTTCGGCTAGCAGCCAGGCTTGGAAGTTTTCGTTGGCACGCACCAGACCGCTGTGCGGTGCTTCCAATAGCACGCCGCGCAACTTGTGGATCACCTCATCGGCGTAATCCGGCTGTTGGCCAATTGCTGGGTTTAACGAACATAACGCGTCTTTTAGCCACTCATCGACAAAGATATCCTGCGCCTTCCTCGGCAGGTTCTCGCCGTGGCAGTAAATCCACGTTACCCCGCTTAAATTCTTTAAACGGTTGATAATTCCATTTTCGGTGACGGTTTGTTCGTTAAACACTTAGAAACCCTCTAGTCCTGGTGTTTTAATTAAAGAATTTCTCAGCGCCCTGATTTCAAGAATCTTCTTCGATATAATCTCAATGACTGCGCTAAAATCACCAATTGTTTCATTTATGGCTGCCTGCTCTTCGGCAGGTGGAACCGGAACTGGGATTTTACAAAAACTGGATTTATTTATTTTCTTCATGCTGCCACTGGTTCCGGCAGCTATTCGTTGTAGTTCGCGTCGCGCATATGGGGAAAGCAAATAGTTAAGAAGATATTCTTTTGATATTTTTTTTTCGTTCACATCAATTCGCCACATGGTGTCGGGGAAAATTGCTTTGCGTCCTTGGAGGTCAAAATATAATCCCGCCAAACCAACTAGGTCAGGCGTGTTAGACCTAGAAACAAGAAGATCGCCATCCGCGAGTTTTAATTCGTCAGAAAAATCGACAGGCTTTATTCCTTTAAATCCATTCGGGCAAAATCCGTCACGGGTTAGGCAGTTAAGATTTAAAACAAATTGGTCTACGTTATTATCGACAGGATTTGGTGAGAGGCCGCTCTCCGGAGCGGAGCGAATTAATTCAGCTAATTTTAGAGCCTTCCAACCATCAGGCAAATTGACTCTTCGTTGCTTTTCGACATCAAAGAAATTCTTGAATTTTGTAAGCTTGAAAGACCTCAGTAATCGTATTGAAATATCAAAAGTACTTGCAAGAAGTTTTTCCTGCTTCATTGTCGAAAGTAGTAGAGGTATTAATTTTTCCTGCCTTTCAATGGTTGGAATGGTGAAGATTTGGGTTGATAACTTCCCCCACTTTATTGTCGGTGATAGCGAGCCTTCCGATATTTCAACTGCTCTTTTCATAAATTCGGAGGTCTGCATAAAGAACGGTAGAAAGTCAGGAATTATTTTGCCTGGCTTTGCCTCCAAAACCATCGCATGTGCCGAACAAATACAATCCCAATCCGCTACGGCGACCTTGCGCTGATATGCCCGGCGCTTACCAAATATAATCTGGCCTTTTTTAACCAAGAGCTTTTGCCCGGCCACATCACTGGGCACGCCATAGCGCTTGATTTTCAAACTGTCCGGGTCCAAGTGCTCCAAACCCACATAAATATCCAGTTCGGTTCCGCTAGGTTCTACGCGCTTGGAAATTTGGTTAGCAATTTCACCAAATTTCACTATCTGCCAGCCTTCGGGTAACTGCTGTGCTGTCATGTGTTGCTCACCTCGTAACCCAACTTTTCGAGGCCTTTAAACAATTTACTTGTCTGCTTTTTCAGCTGAATCCGGCTGACCTTCCAGGCTTCGATGGCATGCTCAATATCGTGTACTTCCTCGTCATTCACGGCCTGTACATAAAGCGGAATTGACAAGTTGTGCTGGTTTTCGCGAATCGCTTCGATATCTACCAGAGCAGTAATGGCCGGATGCTTATCAGGTGCCACATAGGCCTCGGATAACACGGCGAGGTCATCGTCCGAGAGTCGGCTATGGGCGCGTTCACGGGTGACATGCTCAAGGCCATTGATAAACAGAACCTTGCCTCTGCGCCCGACGGGCTTGTTGCAATTGAGCACAACTACGCAGGATTCCATAGGCGAGTTATAGAACAGGTTGGGGCCGAGACCGATCACGGCTTCGATAATGTCCGACTCGATCACCTGCTTGCGGATGGTCTGCTCGGAGTCGCGAAACAATACGCCGTGCGGCCAGAGCATGGCAGCGCGACCAGTGTCGGGTTTCAGGCTTTTGATAATGTGGGTGTAAAAGCCGTAGTCCGCGCAGCCCTGGGGCGGTACGCCATAGAGGTTACGGCCATAGGGATCGGCAGCGAACTTGTCGCGGTTCCATTTTTTAATGGAGTACGGCGGGTTGGCGAAGATGACGTCGAACTGCTTGAGCTGATCGCCCTCGATAAATTTGGGCTCGGCCAGGGTGTCGCCACGCAGCACCTCGAACTCTTCGATCTCGTGCAGAAACATGTTCATGCGGGCAATGGCGGAGGTGAGCAGGTTCACTTCCTGACCATAGAGTTTGACGCTACGCCATTCCTTACCTTCATCGCGCAGGTCCATCACCGCGTTAAGCAACATACCGCCAGTGCCGCAGGTGGGGTCGTAGACGGTTTCACCTGGCTTCAAACCCATGATGCGAGTCATCAGGTGCACCACGGTGCGGTTGGTGTAGAACTCGGCGGCAGTGTGGCCGGAGTCGTCGGCAAACTTCTTAATCAGGTATTCGTAGGCTTCACCGAGATCGTCCTGCGCCACCGACTTGATGCCCAGGGGGATCTTGCTGAAGTGCTGAATCAGGTCAGCCAGCAGGTGGTCGGGCAGGCGTTCTTTGTTCGTCCACTGTGCATCGCCGAATACACCGTGCAGGCGTTCGTTGTGGGTCTCGATCAGGCGCAGGGCATTCTGGATCGCCTCGCCGATGTTTTTGCTGGTGTGGCGCACCTTCTCCCAGCGCGCTTCCTGGGGAATATGGAAGCGGTGAAACATGGGCATAACCGCGTAGTCCGCGTCGCCTTCGCTGACTTCAAGGGCCTCGACATACTCTTCGAGGTAAACGTCGGACAGGCGTTTGTAGAACAGCAGCGGGAAGACATACTGCTTGTAGTCGGAGGCATCAATCTGCCCACGGAGAAACTCGGCGGCGCCCCAGAGCAGGTCTTCGAGTTTCTTTTTGCCGAGGCGGGAAGCCTGGTGTTTTTGTTGCTCAATCATTTTTGCGGATCTTGTCTAATAGCGAGTGAGCGAGCTGGCTCAGGTCGGAGCGGCGTTGGTCAGCGCTGGCGTCATCGTTCTGGTAGATGATGAACTGCGAGGTGTTGCTGTTGGCGTTAAGCGTGCTCATAGCTCAAAGCCTTCCTTGATCAGTAACTCTTCCAGTTCCTGCTCGGCTTGTTCCAGTGCGGCCAGCTTCTGCTGGAAGTCCTTCAGCGCCTCTTCGACGGTGATGGTTTCTTCTTCCAGTGGCTTTTGTACATAACGGGCAATGTTCAGGTTGAAGTCGTTTTCCGCAATCTCGCTCAACGGCACCCAGCGCGCCACGCCTTCCAATGCTGTGGCTCTAGGCCCCTGCTGATACTGCTCCAGGTAGATCTGGTAGATCTGATCCGCCTGAGCATTGCTCAGGGTGTTCTGCGCACGGCCTTTGGTGAATATTTCCTCGGCATTGATGACCAGAACATGGTCACGATGCTCATCAGGACGCTGCTTGCGCAGCAGAAGGATGCACGCCGGGATAGCGGTGCCGTAAAACAGGTTGGAGGCCACGCCGATAATGGCTTCGATGCGGTTTTCTTTGAGCAGGCTGGTGCGGATTCTGCCCTCTGCCGCACCACGGAACAGCACCCCGTGAGGTAGTACAACCGCCATACGCCCGCTGTCGTTGAGCGATGCAAACATGTGCTGAACCCAGGCAAAATCGCCATTGGTTTTTGGCGCGAGCCCGTACTTGTTGCGGCTGTAAGCATCCGCTGCCCACTGTTCATGACCCCATTCGCTGAGGCTGAACGGTGGGTTGGCGATCACGCAGTCAAAGGTTTCAAGCCGGTCGTAGATCAGGAACTTGGGTTCACGCAGGGTATCGCCGCGCACGATCTCGAAGTCTTCCTGGCCATGAAGAAACAGGTTCATACGAGCGATGGCCTCAGTAGTCAGGTTTTTTTCCTGGCCCTTTAGCTTCAGTAGGCGGGGATCGCCGGCGTTCTCACGAACGTGGTGAATAGTTTCCAGCAACATGCCACCAGTACCGCAGGCCGGGTCATAAACGCTTTCTCCTGCTTTAGGGTCGAGGATGTCGACCATTAAGCGCACGATGGTGCGCGGGGTGTAGAACTCACCGGCCTTCTTGTTAGCTTTATCGGCAAAGCGTTTGATCAGGTATTCGTAGGCGCGGCCCATGTCGTCGTTACGAACGCTGGCCACCCCAAGATTGACCTGGTTGAAGTGATTGAGCAGCGTGGCGAGTAATTCATCAGGCAGCCGCTCCTTATTCGTCCAGCTGGCATCACCGAAGATACCGTGCAAAGGGGCGTTAGCTTGCTCAATCCCTAGAAAGGCATCCTTAAGCGCCTTGCCGATATCGTGGGATTTGGCGAATACGTCGTCCCAATGGCAGCCAAGGGGCACTTGAATTCGATGGAAGATCTTCTCCCGCGCCAGCTCCACACTACCGACTTTGGCCAGCACATCCTGAAACTCTTCGTCATAGACATCACAGATCCGTTTAAAGAACAGGATCGGAAAGATATAGGTCTTGTAGTCGGATGCATCGATGGGGCCGGTGATGATATGCGCGGCGTGCCATAGGTGGGCTTCAAGATCTTTTAATTTGATAAGGGTCATTTTCTGCTTGGGAAAGCCTTCAGCGCTTCACGGAAAGCCAGCTGCGATAGCCGAGCCAGAGGTGCGTCAAGTGTACTGGAGATCTTTGATAGGCAGGCATGCGGCCCAAGCAAGAAGGACGTCGAGCCCCCGAAGGGGGGTAGCTCGAATCAACGGCGGCCGATGACCGCTTGCATACAACGGTACCTCTTAGCGCGCCGGTGATGTTGCATTACGATAGTGAACGTTGTCGTACGATCCGCCTGCACTCTCTGCGGCAGGTTGTCATCGAGCGTACCGTACTCGAAGCTCACGGCACATTGATCCGGATTCGAGTATGGTCACCTGCCTGCCGCACTGCCTCGCTATTTATCGTTGCCGACCCGGCCTCAAACGCGTTGCCGTAGGTGCAGGAGGTGCGTTCTCGCTTGTCGCTAGCGTGCTGGTCCTTGTCCCCGTCAGCGAGCAAGCCGGTGAAGCGTTGCGCTGGGAGACCGAGCCGGCCACGGCTCCTTTCGGGAAAGTCGTCCCGTTGCGTCCTTGGCACGTCGTGAATCCTGGCGGTGGCACGGCTGCGCCTCGGGCGTCAGGGCAGCAACCGTTCGGTGCAAACAATTTCCCCTCCGCTTCGCGGATTCATCGCCCACAAATTCTGTGCGCCTTCTGGTCCTTCACGCTGTTGCGGCCGCGTTGCGGTGCGGCCGGCCCGTCCACCGCCTGCCGGTTCACAACAAGGACGCGATGGGCGCGACCTTAGTTACCCCGAAAGGAGCATTGACCATGGCCAACATCGGCACCTTTACCGCTCAGAACGATGGCTTCACCGGCACTGTTCGCACCCTGACGCTCAACGTCAAGGTCAAGTTCATCCCCAACGACAGGGGCAGCGAGAACTCACCTGACTACCGCATCCAGGCGGCCAGCGGCTACGACATCGGCGCGGCCTGGAAGAAGGTCAGCCAGGCAGAGCGGCCGTACCTGTCCGTAACCCTTGACGACCCTTCGTTCCCAGCGACGATCTATGCCCGCCTGATTGAGGAGGAGAACGGTACGCACAACCTGATCTGGTCGCGAAGCAAGTCCGGGGCCTGACTGCCCCATCGCCCCGCCGGTTGCGGCGGGGCACTTTTGTTGAGCTACAGCCGGACAACGGCCTCATTAATTCAGGGCCGTCATTCTAGATCCGGTGCTGCAATAATTGCCCGTGCTCGCTTTTGCGGACGTGCTCGATTCAGTCCGCTTCGCTGCCCGTACTTGTTGAGCCTCGCTCCGTACGGCCCGTCTGGTGTCGATGACGATAGAGCCAGTCCCGGCTGATCACTCGGTCGCGTCTGTAGGGGCAACCCAACTCCATTATTAAATCGGCTCTTTGATGCTTTTGCGGAAAGTATTAATGGCCGTTTCGGTCAGAAGCTCATTTGCGCTTCTACGCTCTTGCAGAAACATGCAAAGCCGGATTTGCGCTTTGGTTCTATTACGGTTTCGCCCGTATACGGATCCGTGCTTTCGGGGCGACGCACAAAACCGCAACTGCAGGTTGGCGGCTTTGTTCACATGCACATCCCTACAAAAGCGCAATCGGGTGAAACCGTAAGCGTTCAGACCGGCGCGGTCTGAATCGCCATTTACGTCGTTTTCGGACCCAAGCCTGACCTATCGGGTCATCGTTTGAACCTCGAACACTGCAGGATGGCTCTGTACCGCAGGTCCTTGACTCGGTGTCGCGAACAGATGATCCGGACAACGCACCGGTGACATCGGTCTTTGCATCGCGTAACGGCCGTCGTTTCCCGTTGCGAGCCAGGGGTGATTATCTCGAAGCAGGGAGGTTGGTGGATGGCTCACCACCACGCCGAGCAAGGGTCTCCCACTGCTGCCTACCTCTACGTGCTGCACCTCGATCAGCCTGCTCTGGCCTGGGAGTATCTGCGCAGAAACCCTGAGTACCGGCGCGACTGGCATGATCCGCAGCGCCGGCCGGTGGCTGCGCGGCGCTGGGAGCTGCGCATGCTGGAAGATCCTGGCCTGGACGCGCGCGACGCGGATCCGGTCTGGCTCGTCGACCATCCAGGGCTGTTTCAGCTCCATCCCGACCTTGATCCCATCCCTGATGCCGCAGCGTTTGATTTCTGGCGCATTCCAGGCCGCAAGGGCCTGATGCATGACGGTCGCTGTCTGCGCTTGACGGCCAGTACTCCAGGCTGCCGGGTCACGTTGGCGATGGCGCCTGGCCTGGATGACGGCGACGCGTTCGTCATAGCCATGCGCCCCGGGGCCCAACCGGGCTTTCGTTCGCGCGCCATCTCTGACGCGCTGAACAACCTGGCCGGTGCCTCTGAAGCCGCGCAACCCGGCCGGACCTTCGCTCGGCCGAGCGCCACCGCCTTGCTTGAACTGCATACGTTGCAGGCGCTTGACGCCAGCCTGGCGGGTGCCTCTTTGCGGGAGGTGGCCGCCGGGCTCTTTGGTGCCGCGGCGGTAACACACGGCTGGCACGCCGACGCGGGCCTGCGCTCGAAGGTGCGCCGCCTGGTCCGGCGGGGCCGGATGCTGATGCTCGAGGGCTACCGGCGCCTGGCACGGCTCGACGGGTGCGGGGAGGGCCGTTTCGACCACTCCCCAAGACGACCCTGAGCAGGGTGTCGAGCTTCTCTGAGACTGGCTCCATCCGGCTGCAGTGGTGCTGCCGGGCTGTCCTGAACGATGGAGGCTTACCCTATGCGACCTGCTCCCGTACGGCTTGCTGTTGCCGTTGGCACATCGATGCAACCCGTTGCTGCTGTCCAGCAGCAGCGTTACCTCACCAACGACGAGGCGGCTTCCTACCTTCGTCTGTCACCGCGCACGTTGGAGAAGCAGCGCGTAATCGGAGGTGGCCCGCGCTTTCGCAAATTTGGTCGCCGCGTCATGTATGCCATCGCCGACCTTGACGCCTGGGCCGACCTTCATAGTTTCGAGGCCACCTCCGACCCCGAGTATGCCGAGCAGCACTCGGCTGACAGCCGTGCGCGTTGATTGGCGGCCTGATGGCCAGCTCCGTGCCCGAGCGTGCCCAGCTCGACCTGTTTCGCGCCTTGCCAGGCGACATGGCGCCGCGCGACAGTCAGGACCTCATGGCGTATCCGTTTTTTTCGCTATCGAAGTCACGGCGTACGACGCCGATCGACTTTCGCACCACTGGCGTAACGGTGCGCGTAGAGGGAACCCAGGAGCATGGCATCGCCACGATCTGGGATGCCGATATTCTGATCTGGGCAGCCAGCCAGATCGTTGCATCGCGCGATGCCGGCATCGCTCCGTCACGCCTGATGCGAGCAACGCCCTACGAGATCCTGCGCTTCATCGGGCGCGGTGTGTCGCAACGCGACTACCAGCGCCTCAAAGCCGCCCTGGATCGCCTGCAGTCCACCACAGTCGCGACGTCGATTCGCGAGACAACCGGGCGGCGTCTGCATCGTTTTTCCTGGATCAACGAGTGGAAAGAACTGGCCGACGCCCGCGGTACGCCGCTGGGCATCGAGCTGATCCTGCCGGACTGGTTCTTCGCGGGCGTGCTGGACGCAGCGCTGGTCCTGACCATCGACCCGGCGTATTTCCGACTCACCGGAGGCATCGAGCGCTGGCTATACCGCCTGGTTCGCAAGCACGGCGGCAAGCAGCCCGATGGCTGGCAGTTCGATTTCCGGCATCTGCACCGCAAGTCGGGCAGTACCGCGAGGCCCTACGACTTCGCCTGCGATCTGCGCGCTTTGGTGGCGCGGCAGTCGTTGCCGGGCTATGTGCTGGGCATCGAACGCATTCCAGAGAGCAGAACGGAGCTTCTTACGTTCCGGCCCGTGTCGTCCACGGCACGGGGATAGTCGCGGTAAAAGCTGTGGATGGACTCGTGCTATCAGGCGTGTCGGGTATCGTGCTATCGGGCGTGTCCCTATCGTGCTATCAGGCGTGCCGAACCGGCTACAGACCAGAGCCCGCGCGGCCCCGAGCGTCCCTTAACTTATCTAACTTAAAAGCTCTAACTTTTTGTAAGAGCGCCCCGTTCTCGTGGATAACCGAAAAACGGCACGCGCTGGCCCGCTCCAGGGAGAGGAGGGGCAGGTCGTGATCATTGCGTTGCTCAATCAGAAAGGCGGCGTCGGCAAGACCACGCTTGCCACGCACATTGCCGGTGAACTAGCGCTACGCGGCCAGCATGTTGTCCTGCTGGACGCCGACCCGCAGGGTTCAGCGCTGGACTGGACGCAACGGCGCGCGCAACAGGGCCTGCCCAGGCTGTTCAGCGCGTTGGGTCTTGCTCGCGAAACGCTGCACCAGGAAGCGCCCGAACTGGCCCGCCGCGCAGATCACATCGTCATTGACGGTCCACCCCGCATCGCCGCGCTTGCACGCTCTGCGCTGTTGGCTGCCGACCGAGTCATCATTCCGGTTCAACCCAGCCCGTATGACCTGTGGGCCAGCGATGAGATGGTTGCGCTGATTCTCGAAGCGCAGGTGTTTCGCCCCGAGCTTGCGGCAGCGTTTGTCATCAACCGACGCATCAGCACCACGATCATCGGCCGCGAAGCGCGCCAGGCGCTGGCCGAGCAACCGCTACCGGCCCTGCGTGCTGAGGTTCGCCAGCGCATTGTCTTCGCTGACAGCGTGGCGTCCGGTCGGCTTGCTCGCGAGACGGCACCCAATAGCGCTGCCGCGCGCGAGATCACCGCCCTGGTGGACGAGTTACTGGGGTGGACGGCATGACCCGTGTAGGCGACAAGCGCACGGCCTTCGGAGTGCGGCCTCCCGCGAACCCGCATGCCGAAGCCTGGGTTCGCCAGGGAGACGCCAGCGCCCTGCATAAACGCGATCTCTACAGCGCGCGCCTGACCCTCGACATCACCCCTGCCTTGCGCGCCCGGATCAAGGTGTCGGCGTTCACCCAGGGCATGACGGTGGCCGATTTGCTGCGCGGGCTGTTGGAGCGCGAGTTTCCGGAGAAGACATCATGACCACACCAACAGTCTCTGCCACACCGGCTCCGCCGCCATCTATCGCCGCATGTTGCGGCCAGGCGGACGCCACGCCGCTGACGCGCGTATCTCTGGTCCACGCGCCGCAGCGCATCCAGGTCTACCTGCGTTTCGGTGATCCAACGCGTATTACCCGCCTGGATCCCAGGCGGAGCATTGCCGTGTTCCTGCCCGGCGCGATCTTCTGCCGCGTTCGCTGGCAGGCCAACGACTACGGCACGGTTAGCTGGCAGCTGATGGTGATGCAGGCATGCTCGCAACGGGACGCGGCGCAACGCATCGCCGGTGTCGTGCCCGGGGCGAGGTTGCTATTGCACGCCAATGGCAAGCATGCCGTGCACGCACTGCTACCGCTGATCGATGCCATTGAGGCGCAGGGTATCGATCCTGCAGCGGTATCGCCTGCGTACTGGCGAATGCTGAACAACCGGCTCGCCGCACGCCTGGCGATGCCCGTCTACACCGCCGAGCGTCACACCGCCTGGCTGGCGAGGAGGGGACTGCTGTGATGAGCAATGCCATCGCGCATCAATCTTCACGAGGCCGCGCTCGCCTTGTAGTCGCAGCGCTATCCGCCTGTGGGCTTGCAGCACTGGCCTGGTCGGCCTTCATCCGGCCCGATGCCCGGCTCGTCTACAACGCTTCGGACAGCGTGCCGGTTGGCTGGTATCGGATCGATCCGGCAGGGCGGAAGGCTGGCTCGTCGCCTGTTGGCAGCATCGTGCTCATCCGCCTCCCGGATGCCAGCGCCTCGCTGGCAGCACAGCGCGGCTACCTGCCGATAGGCATTCCCTTGCTCAAACGCGTGGCCGCGGTGGCAGGGCAGCGCGTGTGCGTCGCTGACCGGATCGTGCGCATCGACGGCGTGACCGTGGCTGCAGCGCGTGTCGCAGACAGAGCGGGTCGGCCGTTGCGGGCCTGGTCGGGGTGCCGACGGCTTCGTCACGGTGAGCTGTTCCTGCTGAGCACGACCAACCCGGCGTCGTTCGATAGCCGATATTTTGGGCCGGTCGAGACGTACGCCGTGCTCGGTAGCGCACATCCGCTCCTGCTGGAGATGGACAAATGAAGCGCGCCGGATCGCGCTACCAATTGCAACCGGCGCAGCCGTCCTGCGTGCAGCTGTCTTGCCTTGCGCGTGAACAGTTGGCGCCTGCCACCGGACTAGCCGGTGGCCTGGCCGCGAGTGGCACAGCAGCGCCCAACCATCGACGCCTGGAGCACACGCAACAGGAAAAGGCGGAAGGCAAGACAAAAGGGGGCGGCACCCGGTCGGTCGCAACGCCAGTCTGCACATGGGAGAGGCGCGGCACGCGACTGCGTCCTTGCCGTGCCGTAGATGGCGTGCAACACGCGCCAACGCTGGCATGTTGGCGTGCCTCGCGCGCCCGACCGCGCCCTGACTTGCCGAGGGCACAGGCATGACTGACCGCCGCGACGACGACTTCCGCCTGCGACCGAGTGCGCCGAAGAGCCGCGACAAGGGCTTCGTTTCCAAGGTCCTCAAACAGGTCGGCAAGGCGGGTGGGAAGGCGGCGGTACGTCGTCCGGCCTTGACCAGTGGCAAGGGCCAGTACACCGGTCAGCGGCCCGGCTCGCGGTTGGGGCGAGGTCATACGGCGGCGCGCTTTGCAGGCGCCTCGCTCACACCCTTCTCGCGCCGGGTGACCGTCAAGACCCTGCTGGTCAACCAGCGCCAGGCCAGCCCGCGGTCGCTGGCCAAGCATCTGCGGTATATCGAGCGCGACGGGGCGGGCCGCGACGGCGAAGCAGGCCGGGCCTACGGACCCGACAGGGACGAGGCTGATCTGGGCGGGTTCAGGGAGCGCTGTGCTGACGATCGCCATCATTTTCGCTTCATCGTCGCGCCGGAGGACGGGGCCGAACTGGACGATTTGCGCAGCTACACCCGGCAGCTCATGGGGCGTATGGAGGCTGACCTGGGGACGCGGCTGGATTGGGTGGCGGTGGACCACTGGAACACCGATAACCCGCATACGCACCTTGTCGTGCGTGGGCGCGACGACACCGGCAAGGATCTCATCATCGCCAGCGACTACATCGCCCACGGCTTTCGCCATCGGGCCGCCGAACTGGCCACCGAATGGCTAGGGCCGCGCACCGAGTTGGAGATACAGCAGACCTTGCAGCGCGAGGTGGACCAGGAACGCTGGACGAGCCTGGATCGCACGTTGTCCCGCGAAGCGGGGCCCGAGCGGATGCTGCAGATCGAACGCTTCAACCAGCCGTCGCTGCAACGCCAGCGCCTGTTGCTGATCGGCCGTCTCCAGCAGCTACAGCAAATGGGACTGGCTGAAGAGATCCGGCCCGGTACATGGTCGATTGAGGCCGATGCGCAGACCACCTTGCGCACGCTGGGTGAGCGAGGCGACATCATTCGCACCTTGCAGCGTGCCATGAGCGGGCGGTCGCGCCAGTTGGCCGTATTCGAGCCAGGGGAGGACGGGGTTGCAGTCACAGGCCGGGTGGTTGCCAAAGGCCTGTCCGATGAGCTGAGTGACCGGGGCTATCTCGTCGTCGATGGCCTGGATGGCAAGGCGCACTACGTCTCCCTCAGCGCTCGCGACGAGTTGGCCGGCTACCCCATTGGGTCGGTGGTGGATGTGCGTGGCTCGGCCGAGATCCGGGAGACGGATCGCACCATCGCCGGGCTGGCAGCGGATGGTCTGTACCGGTCAGACCATCACCCGGCGATCATCCGGGGCCAGGCGAAAGGCAACCGTGACCCGCAGGAACAGGTCGCGGCCCACGTGCGGCGCCTCGAGGCGCTGCGCCGAGCCGGCATCGTCGAGCGCGTGGCGGACGGACTGTGGAAGGTACCGGCCGATCTACCAGAGCGGGGCCGCCAACACGACGCGAAGCGCTTGGGCGGAGCAGCCGTCCAGTTGAAATCCTATCTACCGATCGAAGGGCAGGCCCTGGTCATTGGTGCCACCTGGCTTGACCAGCAACTGATCGGCGGTGGGCGAGGGCTGGGTGACCTCGGATTCGCTGGCGAGGTGAAGCAGGCCCTGCGCCAACGCGCCGATTTTCTGGTGGAGCAGGGGCTGGCCGAGCGGCAGCAACAGCGCGTGATTCTGTCGCGCAATCTCCTGGCGACGCTACGGGGCCGGGAGCTGGCCCAGGTCGCTGAGCAGATCGCTTCCGAAACCGGTTTGGAGCATCTGCCTTTGGAGGAAGGGCAACGCGTGGCGGGCCTCTATCGCCGCAGCGTCATGCTCGCCAGCGGACGTTACGCCGTGTTGGAGGATGGCAAGGCGTTCAGCCTGGTGCCGTGGAAGCCTGTCATCGAGCAGCGGCTGGGGCAGCAGCTTGCCGCGACGGTACGGGGCAACGCGGTTTCCTGGGACCTTGGGAGGTATCGTGGTGTTGGAATCTGATGGCCTCCACGCGCTGTTCTGTCTGTCAGCTGCTCCCGGTGCGCGACCATCGGACGTATGCCAAACGCCTTCGATTTGTAACTGCAACCCAGAGGAAACGAGCCATGAGAACCCTGACACCGATACTCTGTGCATTGGCCCTGACGGCTTGCGGCGAGGCTGAAAAGCCACCGGCGCCGCTGCCGACGGTTGACGAGCTGGCCGCTGACCCCGCGCGGCTGAAGGAGCTGCGCCCGCAATGCAAGCTGGACCGCGCGAAGCTCGGTGATGCCCTGTGCAATCGTGTTGCCGAAGCCACGCGCAGGCGGTTCTTGGGGGACGGAAAAGTGCCGTACACACCGCCAGAAGAGCCGCCCAAGTTTTAAGCGTTACCCGCCCTCGGAAAACGCCTAGGGTCCGACCAATACGCCGCAACGCGTTCACGCTTGCGGCGTTTTGTTGCCACTTTCCCGCGCTTCCATTGATGCATTTTCGTCCAGTGTTGTCCCGATAACGGTCTTTGACCGGCACCGGAACGGCACCGAATCTGCCCCCACGCAGCCCGGTGATGGGCTGCTTTATGTCAAGGGGGGACGCCATGATGCTCGGGACGAACGTACTGTTCGGACAGATCGCCGTTGTGTTCGGTGTCGTCATCACCGGCGTCTGGGGCGCCACGCAGTGGACCGCCGCAGCGCTGGGCTATCAGCCGCGCCTGGGCTTGCCCTGGTTCGAACTCTTTGCGATGCCGATCTACCACCCCTGGCGCCTGTTTGACTGGTGGTTTTTCTACGGCGCCTATGCGCCAGAGGTGTTTGATATCGGTGGTGCCATCGCTGGCGCCAGCGGCATGGTCGCTGTGGCCGTGGCCATCGTCATGTCGGTTTGGCGCGCACGCCAGTCGCGCCAGGTCACGACCTACGGCTCGGCGCGTTGGGCCGAGTCTGAAGACATCCGCAAGGCGGGGCTAACCCGTCCGGCCGGTGTGTTCCTCGGGCTGCATCATGACCACTATCTGCGCCACGACGGTCCTGAGCACGTCCTGGCGTTTGCACCGACTCGCTCGGGCAAGGGTGTCGGGCTGGTGGTACCTACCTTGCTGAGTTGGCCGGCCTCGGCCGTCATCCATGACATCAAGGGCGAGAACTGGAACCTGACCGCAGGCTGGCGCTCACGGTTTTCGCACTGCCTGCTGTTCAACCCCACCGATCCGCTTTCGGCTACCTACAACCCGCTGCTGGAGGTTCGCCGAGGTGCGCATGAGGTACGCGATGTGCAGAACATCGCCGACATCCTGGTGGACCCGGAAGGCGCGCTCGAGCGGCGCAACCACTGGGAAAAGACTTCGCATGCGCTGCTGGTCGGCGCCATCCTGCACGTGTTGTACGCGTCTGAGGACAAGACGTTACGCGGCGTCGCCAATTTTCTGAGCGACCCGCAATGCCCTTTCGAGGTGACGCTGCACCGGATGATGACGACGCGGCACCTGGGCGAGGAGACGCACCCGGTGGTGGCGTCCGCCGCCCGCGAAGTGCTCAACAAGAGCGAGAACGAGCGCTCAGGCGTGCTGAGCACCGCCATGTCGTTCCTCGGACTCTACCGTGATCCGACGGTGGCCCAGGTGACCTCGCGCTGCGACTGGCGCATCGCCGACCTGATCGCTGCCGAGCACCCGGTTTCGCTGTACCTGGTAGTACCGCCTTCGGATATCAGCCGCACCAAGCCGCTGATCCGCCTGATCCTCAACCAGATTGGCCGGCGCCTCACCGAGTCGCTCGACGGCAGCGATGGCGTCGAGCGACGTCACACGCTGCTGCTGATGCTTGATGAGTTTCCTGCGCTGGGCCGGCTGGATTTCTTCGAGTCGGCGCTGGCCTTCATGGCCGGCTACGGATTGCGAGCGTTCCTGATATCGCAGTCGCTCAACCAGATCGACAAGGCCTACGGGCAGAACCACTCCATCCTCGACAACTGCCATGTGCGCGTGACCTTCGCTACCAACGACGAGCGCACCGCCAAGCGCATTTCCGAGACGCTGGGTACTGCTACGGAGCTGCGGGCGCAGCGCAACTATGCGGGGCATCGGTTGGCACCCTGGCTGGGCCACCTCATGGTCTCCCGTCAGGAAACGGCGCGGCCGCTGTTGACGCCCGGTGAGGTCATGCAGCTGCCGCCGGAAGAGGCGGTGGTGATGGTTGCCAGCGTTGCACCGGTCAGGGCTCGAAAACTGCGTTACTACACCGACGCCAACTTCAAGCGACGCGTACTGCCGCCTCCAGCATTGGCGGTGGGGCGTTACACCGATGCACCGCCAAGGCGAGCAGACGACTGGACCGATCTGGCACCGCCCGTAGCCCAGGCGCCGTCGGAGTGTGGCGACTGCCTCGTGTCCAGCTTCGTCGACGAGGGCGGGCCGCGGCGACAGCCCGAGCTTTTCGAGACCGCTATTTACGACCCCGAGCAGGCACCTGTCAGCAACGACCTGGCTTTGCTCGATGACGACGACTTGCCGCCCGTTCTGCCTCGCCAGCTCGATCCTGGCATGCAGCGTGTTGCTCGGCAGGCCGCGCTCGATCCCGACGACGGAGTCCAGCTATGAGCCAGTACCGCCTCAACCTGTTCATTCAACCCGAGCATGCCCGCCGCCTGGACGAGCTGGCCGCCAAGAAGGGTGTTTCCAAGTCCTCCATCGTCGCCGCAGCGCTGGCGTCATGGTTGTCGCCCGAAGCCGGCGACCAACGCGAAGCCGCCATTGCAAAGCGGCTGGATCGCCTGTCGCGGCAGTTCGAGCGCCTTGAGCGCGACCAGGCCATCGAGATCGAGACGCTGGCCTTGTTTATTCGCTACTTCCTGACCGTCAGCACACCCGTGCCTGAAGCCCATCAGGAGGCAGCCAAGGCGCAGGGCAAGGCGCGCTTCGAGCAGTTCGTCGAGCAGCTCGGTCGCCACCTCTTGCGGGGCCGCAGCCTCGTGCGTGACCTGGTAGAGGACCGCTCTTCGGTGAGTGAGCGCCTGGATGGGGCGGCGGACGGAACACGGGAGCAAGGCCAATGACTGCTGCGACCCAGGCCACCCAGGCAGTCTCGCTCGACCGGCGTATCGCCATGCTCCGCACTGCCATGGGGCCGTTGATCGCTGCTGCGCTCGAAGACCCCGACGTCGTCGAGGTCATGCTCAACCCTGACCGGACGCTGTGGGTGGATCGACTGTCGTCGGGGCGCGCGCCGCTCGGCGCTGAGCTATCCGAAGCGGATGGCGAGCGCATCATCCGCCTGGTGGCTGCGCATGTCGGCGTGGAGGTGCACCGCGCCAAGCCGCTGCTGAGTGCCGAGCTGCCGGAAACCGGCGAGCGCTTCGAGGGCATTCTGCCGCCCGCGGCGCCGGGTCCCGCCTTCGCCTTGCGCAAGCGGGCCGTGGGCGTCATTCCGCTGGAGCGCTACGTGACAGACGGAATGATGACTGACGCCCAAGCATCCTTCCTGCGCGAGATGGTCCGGGAGCGCAGGAACATCCTGATCGCAGGTGGCACCAGTACCGGTAAAACCACCCTGGCCAATGCGCTGCTCGCCGAGATTGCCATCACTGGTGATCGGGTCCTGGTGCTTGAGGACACCATTGAACTGCAATGCGCCGCCCGCGATCACGTACCGCTTCGCGCTCGTGCGGGCGTGGTGTCCATGCGCGAATTGGTGCGTACCACGATGCGGCTACGTCCCGACCGCGTGGTGGTGGGTGAGGTGCGCGGCGGGGAGGCGCTGGATCTCGTCAAGGTCTGGGGAACCGGTCATCCCGGTGGGATCGCCACCATTCATGCCAGCTCTGCCCTGGGCGCGCTGTTGCGGCTGGAGCAGTTGGTGCTGGAAGTCGCCGTGAATCCGCCTCGAGCGTTGATTGCCGAGGCGGTCAACGTGGTGATCGTCATCGCTGGCCGCGGCCGCCTTCGCCGAATCGAGAGCGTCGCCTGCGTCGTCGGTCACGACGCTACGGGCTACCGCCTAACGGATGCGCAGGACGCATTGCCCGCCTTCTCAAACGCATCTTCTTCGTTGCCCTCAACCTCGCTTGGAGAACTGCCATGAAATCTGCACATGCCTCTGTTTCCCGCTTGTCCTCATGCCCCTTGTCAGGCCTGGGCCGCCTTCGCCGCTTGGCCGCGCCTGTCCAGTGCGGCCTGTTGCAGGCCGCCGTTATGCTGACTACCGCAGGCACGGCGAGGGCGGCCGGCTCGTCAATGCCATGGGAAGGGCCGCTCGAATCCATCCTTGAGTCGATCCAGGGACCGGTGGCGCGCATCGTGGCGGTGATCATCATCATCGCGACGGGCCTGGCGCTGGCGTTTGGTGATACCTCGGGCGGTTTCCGAAAACTGATTCAGATTGTCTTCGGCCTGAGCATTGCCTTTGCCGCGTCCTCATTCTTCCTGACGTTCTTCAGCTTCGCCGGCGGGGTAGTCGTATGAGCGCCGACGTCGACCTGCCGGGCTTCGAGGTGCCGCTGCACCGATCACTGACCGAGCCGATCCTGCTGGGCGGGGCGCCGCGCACCGTGGCCATAGTCAACGGCACGTTGGCGGCGGCCGTCGGACTGGGCCTGCAACTCTGGCTGCCCGGATTGGTGCTGTGGCTGATCGGCCACGCGTTGGCCGTCTGGGGCGCGCGCGTCGATCCGCAGTTCATGCAGGTGTTTGCCCGACACCTCAAACACAAGCCGCTGCTGGACGTGTGAGGGGGAGGCCGTCGCAATGCTTAATCTTACTGAATACCGCCAGCGCCCAGCGCTGCTCGCCGACTGGCTGCCCTGGGCCGGACTGGTCGCACCGGGCGTCGTACTGAACAAGGACGGTTCGTTCCAGCGCACGGCGCGCTTTCGCGGGCCCGACCTCGACAGCGCGACGCAGGGCGAGCTGGTCGCCACGACGGCGCGGCTGAACAATGCGTTGCGCCGGCTTGGCACTGGCTGGGCGCTCTTCGTGGAAGCCGACCGCTGGCCGGTGGCCGCGTATCCGCGTTCGGACTTCCCCGAGCCGCTGTCCTGGCTGGTTGATGAGGAGCGACGGGCGACCTTCGAGCAGACCGGCAACCACTTTGAGAGCCGCTACCACCTTACGTTGCAGTTCCTGCCACCAGAGGAGTCGCATGCCCGCGCTGCCAAGTTGATCTATGAAAACAGCTCGTCGGCCGGCGTGGACTGGCGCGAGCGCCTCACGGCGTTCATTGCCGAGACCGAGCGGATCCTCGATCTGCTGGCGGGCGTCATGCCCGAGATCGACTGGCTGGAGGATGGCGACACGCTGAGCTACCTGCACGGAACCGTCTCGACCCGACGTCATCGCGTCGAGGTTCCGGAGGTGCCGTTTCACCTCGACGTGCTGTTGGCCGACGTGCCGCTGCACGGGGGCCTGGCGCCCATGTTGGGCGGTGAGCATCTTCGGGTAGTTACGCTGCGTGGATTCCCGAACTCGACCTGGCCGGGCATTCTGGATGACCTCAACCGGCTGGGCTTTGCCTATCGTTGGAGCTCTCGTTTCCTCTGTCTCGACAAGGACGGAGCGGAGAGCGAGCTGGGTCGCGTGCGCCGCCAGTGGTTCGCCAAGCGCAAAAGCGTGCTGGCGCTGCTGCGCGAGACGTTATTCCAACAGGAAAGCCCGCTGGTTGACACCGACGCCAGCAATAAGGCGGCCGACGCAGATGCCGCCCTTCAGGCGCTGGGCACTGACCAGGTTGCCTTTGGCTACCTGACTGCGACCGTGACAGTGCTCGATCCTGACCCCGATCTGGCCGATGAGAAGCTTCGCAGCGTGGAGCGCGTCATCCAGGGCCGAGGCTTCGTTACCATTGCGGAAAGCCTCAACGCGGTCGAGGCGTGGCTGTCGTCGATCCCGGGCAACGCCTACGCCAACGTGCGTCAGCCGATCGTGTCTACGCTGAACCTCTCACACTTGATCCCTTTCTCAGCCGTCTGGGCCGGACCGGAGCGCAACGCCCACCTCGACGGCCCGCCGTTGATCGTGACGCGCACGGAGGGGGCCACGCCGTTCAGGCTGGTGACCCATATCGGCGATGTGGGACACACGCTGGTGGTCGGTCCGACCGGCATGGGCAAGTCGGTCCTGCTTGCGACGCTGGCGATGCAGTTTCGACGCTACCCGGGATCACGCATCTTCGCTTTTGACATGGGGCGCTCGATGCGAGCGACTGTGTTGGGGCTGGGCGGCGAATATTATGACCTGGGCGCCGATGGCGCGATTGCCTTCCAGCCGCTCGCGCGCATCGACGAGGTGGGCTGTCGTAGCTGGGCGGCGGAGTGGGTCGAGGGGCGTTTGCTTCAGGAAGGTGTGGTTGCCGGTCCTGATGAAAAGGCCGCCATCTGGTCGGCGCTCGGCAGCCTTGCGGGTGCTCCCGTTGAGCAGCGTACCCTGACCGGCCTGTCGGTGCTGCTGCAGTCGAACGCGCTGCGCCAGGCGTTGGCGCCCTACGTGCTCGGTGGTGCGCATGGCAAGCTGCTCGATGCCGATCTCGACTACCTGAGCATGGCCGATGTGCAGTGCTTCGAGATGGAAGAGCTGATGCACAGCAAGGCGGCGGTGCTGGCCGTGCTGGGTTATCTGTTTGCGCGCCTGGAGGAGCGCTTCGATGGCGCGCCGGCGCTGCTGATTCTGGACGAGTCCTGGCTGTTCCTCGACGACCCGTTGTTCGCAGCGCGTATTCGCCAGTGGCTCAAGACCCTTCGCAAGAAGAACGTCAGCGTGATCTTCGCCACGCAATCGCTGGCTGACATCAAGGATTCGACCATAGCCCCGGCGATCATCGAGAGCTGCGCCAGCCGCATCTTCCTGCCCAACCCGCAGGCCGCCGAGCCGCAGATCCGCACCATCTATGAAGGCTTTGGCCTCAACGCGCGGCAGATCGAGATCGTCGCCACTGCCCAGCCCAAACGCGATTACTACTACCAATCCCGCGCGGGCAACCGCCTGTTCGACCTCGATCTCGGGCCAATCGCGCTTGCGTTCGCCGGCGCCTCGACGTCCCAGGACCAGCGCGCCATCGATAGCGCGCTCCACGAGGCCGGTGTGCCGGGCTTCGCCGCGGCCTGGCTGCGTGATCGTGGCCTCGACTGGGCGGCTGAGTTGCTGTCGTCCGCGCCACCCGCAGCGGTTGTCGATTCCGCTAGAGCACAGGAGAACGCCCCATGAGAAAAGGCGTTTGTTTCTCGTCCCTCGCTGCTGCGTGGTGGTTGCTGAGCTTTCAGCCGGTATCGGCCATGACGGTAATTGACCCAACCAACCTCGTGCAGAACACACTGACAGCGGTTCGCACGCTGGAGCAGATCAATAACCAGGTCGAGCAGCTGCAGAACGAGTCGCAGATGCTGGTCAATCAGGCCCGCAACCTGGCCAGTCTTGATTATGACGTCGTCAATCGGCTGCGCGCCTCGCTGGTGAGAAGCGAGCAGCTGATCACAGAGGCGCAGGGGCTGGCCTACGACGTACAGAACCTCGATCGTGAGTTTGTGCGGCTGTATCCGGAAAAATACGCGGCCACCGTCAGCGGCGATCAGATGTACCGGGATGCTCAGGAACGTTGGGCCCACACGCTCAATGGCCTGCATACGGCTATGCGTATACAGGCGCAGGTTTCCCGCAACCTCAACGACGATGAGGGTGCGCTAGCCGACCTGGTGGGGCAGAGCCAGTCGGCCACCGGCGCGCTGCAGGCCATGCAGGCCACCAACCAACTGCTGGCCCTGCAGGCCAAGCAGTCGATCCAGGCTCAGCAGCTTCAGCTCACTCAGGACCGTGCGGCCTCACTGGAGCTGGCCCGCCAGGCGGCAGCAACCGAGCGTGCCCGCGAGGTCCGCCAACGCTTTCTGGGCAAGGGCACGCCGTACACGCCATACCCCGTTCGCTTTTACGGCAACTGACGGAGATGACCATGCGATGTGTGTTGCTGTTGTGGGCTGGGTTTTTGGTTGGTTGTGATCAAACCCGCAGCGAACGTTTGCCGCAGGAGTCGTATCGGCCTATGGCGCAGCGCGCACGGTGCGTCGCTAGCGCCATGACGGCGTGCACGCCTGCCGAGGCGTATCGGCACCGTTTCTTTGACGGGAAGGGTGGCCCGGACGCGTTCGGGGCCCTGGAACTGTTGCCGCCGATTCCGCCGACCTTCGATGCGCCCCTTGATGCCGACCCGGATCGGAGCCGCGGGATGCTTTCGCGGCAGAGAGCTGCCCATGAATGACGTCACGGTCATCGACCGTTTCCTCGACACGTTTTCCCGCTACATCGACTCGGGCTTCGGACTGCTGCAAGGAGAAGTCGCCTACCTGACCGCCACGCTAGTGGCCATCGACATGACCATCGCCGGGTTGCACTGGGCGCTCGGTCACGCCACCGGCGGCGGCGAAGACGTCATGGCGAAGCTGATCCGCAAGGTGCTCTATGTCGGCGCCTTCGCCTACATCATTGGCAACTTCAACTGGCTGGCCGGCATCGTCTTCAACTCCTTTGCCGGGCTGGGCGTGACGGCAACCGGCTCGCTGAGCATGGAGACCTTCCTCCAGCCAGGGCACCTGGCGAAGGTCGGTATCGACGTCGGCGCGCCGATCCTCGAGCAGATTGGCAAACTGACCGGTTTCCCCGAGGTGTTCGTCAATCTCGAGCCCATCGTCATTCTGTTTCTGGCCTATCTGGTTGTCATCGTCTGCTTCTTCACCTTGGCCGTGCAGCTGTTCATCACCCTGATCGAGTTCAAGCTGACCACACTCGCCGGGTTTGTGCTGGTGCCGTTCGCGCTATGGAACAAGACCGCCTTCCTCGCCGAAAAGGTACTCGGCAATGTTGTGTCCTCGGGCGTCAAGGTCCTGGTACTGGCGGTCATCGTCGGCATCGGTACTGGGCTCTTCGCCGAATTCCAGATTCACCCCGATGAGCCTTCCATCGATCACGCGCTGGTCGTCGTGCTGGCTTCGCTGGCATTGCTCGCGCTGGGCATTTTCGGGCCCGGCATCGCCACCGGATTGATCTCCGGCGGCCCGCAGCTGGGCGCCGGGGCTATGGCTGGCGCTGCGCTCGGCACAGCCGGGCTGGCTGCAGGCGTTGGGGCTGCAGCGACCGGTGCTGGCGCTGCAGTTTCGGCCGGGGTGCGTATGGCGTCGGGCGCAAAACTCGCTGCGGGCGCGCGATCGCTAGAGGGGCGTTTTGCAACAGCAGGCGGTGGTTCAGCCGCAGGCGGCGCAGCCCCGCTGCACAACGCAGCAGGCGCCGCCACCGGTGCGAAGGGGCAACCCGCGTGGGCCAGGCGCTTGCAGCAGCGTCAGCAAATCAGCCATGCCGCTACCACCGTTGCGCACACGCTACGCGGTGGCGACAGCGGCAATTCAGGCAGTGGGCCAAGCCTGCGCGATTCGGATTGATAAGGAGCAAATCATGCGCTTCAAACGACCACGCGTGCGCTACGCCGAGACGCCAGTGCCCGCGACCCCGTATCAGGCCGCTGCGCAGGCTTGGGATGAGCGCATCGGCTCGGCCCGTGTGCAGGCCAGGAATTGGCGACTCATGGCGTTCGGATGCCTGGTGCTTGCACTGCTGATGGCGTGCGGTTTGGTCTGGCGCTCGGCCCAATCGATCGTAACGCCCTATGTGGTGGAGGTAGACAGCAGTGGCCAGGTGCGGGCCGTTGGCGAGGCAGCCACCCCCTACAGGCCGTCCGATGCCCAAGTGGCTTATCACGTGGCGCGCTTCGTCACTCTGGTGCGTTCACTATCGATCGATCCGATTGTTGTTCGGCAGAACTGGCTCGACGCCTACAACTACACCACTGACCGCGGAGCAGCCGTACTCAACGATTACGCACGCTCGAACGATCCGTTTGCACGCATCGGCAGGGAGTCGGTGACGGTGCAGGTGATCAGTGTGGTGCGGGCCAGCGACGCCTCTTTCAATGTGCGATGGACAGAGCAGCGCTTCGTCAATGGTGCGCCAGCCGGCACCGAACGCTGGAATGCGGTGATTTCCACTGTGCAGCAAACCCCGCGTACCGAACAGCGCCTGCGCAATAACCCGTTGGGCATCTACGTCAACGGACTCTCCTGGAGTCGCGAACTGGACGCATCTGAAGGAGCGAAGCCATGAACCTGCCCTGCCGAATGAGTGTTCTGTCTCTCGTCTTGTTTGCCGTCGGCGGCTGTGCGAATCAAGGCAAGCCGGCGCCACGCATCTCGCTGGATGAGCCCGTGCAGGCGCAACCGCTGCCTGAGCCGCCGAAGCCGGTAGAGGTGGTTGAGGTACCGAAGGTGCTGCCGCTCCCAGCGCAGATGAAACCTCTACCGATCGCTGGCGACACGGTGACCTCTCCGGAGCCGGTCGACGAAAAGGAACGAGTGTCGCGCGCCAATCACGAGGCCAGAATGGCGCCTACCCGCGAGGGGTACATTAATGCCATTCAGGTATGGTCCTACAGCGAAGGCGCGCTTTATCAGGTCTATGCCGCGCCGGGGCGGGTGACTGTCATTGGGCTGCAGGTGGGTGAGGAACTGGTGACGGTAGCCGCCGGTGACACGGTGCGGTGGGTTGTCGGCGATACGTCCAGCGGCGCCGGCGACGCGTTGCGCGTCAGTGTGCTGGTCAAGCCTATACGACCGGATTTGAAAACCAACCTGGTTATCACAACCAGCCGGCGGACCTACCTGATCGAACTCACCTCCACCGAGAACGCCTGGATGGCGTCGGTCTCCTGGGATTACCCGAAGGACAGGATGCTGGCGCTGCAACGCCAGGCGCGCGCGGCACAGGCGAGCGCGCCGGTCGATACGGGCCTTGCGCTTGAGCGGATCCGCTTCCGTTATGCGATCAGCGGGAGCAACCCACCGTGGCAGCCGCTGCGTGCCTTTGATGACGGTGAAAAGGTGTACATCCAGTTTCCCGCTGGCATCGCTCAGGGTGAGCTACCGCCCATGTTCGTGATCGGAGCGCAAGGCGATGGGCAACTGGTCAACTACCGCTTCCACTCGCCGTACTACATTGTCGACCGACTCTTTGGCGCGGCTGAGTTGCGCCTGGGCGGAGGCGAAGGGGACGTGGTGCGTATCGAGCGTACGGACGGCCTGGCGCGAGGCCATTGAAGATGAGCGAGCAAGATAATGCCGCTCTTACGGCGGCGCAGGTTGATAAGGTCCCGCCGGAGTCAGTGGCGTTGCGCGCCCAGCCACGGCCAGTCAAGCGCTTGAGTCGGCGTGCGCTGGTAGGGCTTTCCGGTGGACTCGCTGTCGCTGTGCTGACCGCCACTGTCTGGTCGCTGCGGCCGCTGGAGCGACAAGAGCGTAACGGCCCGGCCGAGCTTTACAACGTCGATCGCGTCTCTCGCTCCGAGGGGCTCGAGAGTCTGCCGGCAGACTACTCCCAGCTGCCGCCAGCACCATTGCCGCAGCCACCCGAGCTGGGTCCTCCGCTCCCGGGCGACCTTGGCCCGGCCATCGTGAGGTCACAGCGGCCGGCGGGACCTGCCTACACGGCGCCCGCACATGACGCCGCCGAGGCCGAACGAATGGCGCGATTGAAAGAGGCGGAGGCGGCGGCTGGCTCACCGCTGTTTTTCCAAACCCGTCAGCGATCTGCCGCAACTGCAACCACATCGGCCGAACAGACCGTGGGTACGCCGGCAGTACCGCACTTCGATCCGCTGACGGCAGCCACTGACTCGTCGGCGCAACCTGCCGATCCGATTACTGTCCAGAACAGGCAGGAGCAGAAAGAACAGTTCCAGCAATCTGCCGCCGTGGCCACCCGCAACAGAGGGCACCTGCAGTTTCCGGCATCGCCCTATCAGGTGATGGCAGGCACGGTCATCTCCGGCGCACTGGTTACCGGCATCAAGTCGGACCTGCCGGGCGATGTCATCGGTACCGTGACGGAGCCGGTCTATGACACGGCAACCGGTAAGCACCTGCTCATTCCGCAGGGTTCGCGCATCCTCGGTCGCTACAACAGCCAGGTCAGCTACGGGCAGAGCCGCGTGCAGGTGGTGTGGAATCGCCTCATCCTGCCGGACACGAGTTCGCTGATGCTGGACAACCTTGTGGGCACCGACCCGGCCGGCTACGTCGGCTTGGAGGACGGGGTGGATTGGCACTGGGATCGCGTCGTCGCCGGCGCTGCGTTGACCACGCTGCTGGGTATCGGCGCCGGGCTGGCAGCACCCGAAAATCGGCAGAACGGCGATCGCGTCATCATTGCCGGTCGTGACGGTCTGCAGGACAGCGTCAATCAAGTTGGGCAGGAGATGACCCGGCGCAATATGAACATCCAACCGACATTGACCGAGCGGCCAGGCTTGCCGGTGCGCATCATCGTCAACCGGGATCTGGTGCTACGGCCTTACCAACCCTTGTTCTTCAATAGCGGAGAATCACGATGAGTGCGACGCGCAAGCTAAGGCTGGGCCCGCTGCCCAAAACTGAATGCGCCAAGCTGACATTTCTTTGCCCAGCAGGCCTCAAGGCCGATCTAGACCGCTACGCCTCTATGCACGTAGAAACTTATGGCGAGCCGGTCGACGCGGTCACCCTCATTCCCTACATGCTGGAGGCCTTCATGGCAGGCGACCGCGGGTTCAAACGCGAGGCAAACCACTCTAGATCCAAGCAGCTTCCCTCGGGCTGACTGCGCCAAGCGTTCGATGCACTTGAAGCCCCACGTTGCGGAAAGCAGCGAAGGGGCTGTTGCGGTGTACTTGCACAATCCAACCGAGCGCCCGCTGGTTAGCGGCTCAGGTCCCTACACGCATCAAGGGTGCGCAAGGTCGCCGTCTGGTGAGCAGAAAGATCATCGAAACCACGCGCAATCCGTGTTACTCGGTCAATAAAACGATCCAGCGGAGCAGAGGGCTTGTTATCACGTCGGACCAAGAAGGTGGTCAGTTTGCTTTGGCCCGCCAGGGGACGGGTGGCAATGTCAGGATTGTTGAGTTCCGAGATGCGCGGCAGGCTCGAGAACCCCAGACCGTAACCGGCCGCTACCAACGCGATCATCAGATCGAGGGTAGGGACACGCTCTGCGATGGTCAGTCTGGACGCAACAGGCCGTAGCACGAGTTGTAACTGCTGCCAGAAGCCTTCACACACTTGAGGCTCGCAAAGCACCAACGGGTGTCCGGTGAGTTCCGTAAGCGGAATTTCCCGACGAGCGAGTAACTGATGTCGTGCCGGGAGGGCGACCACAAGCGGGTCATGCCACACAGGCACGGTCAGCAGTCCTTCTTGCTGCTTTGTGGTTTGCGACAGGCCTACATCGAACAGATCGTCCAGCAGGCCTCTGACCTGCATCGCGGAAGGCACTTCACGCAGGAAAATTTCGACGTCGGGGTCTTCCTCGCGACACAGCGCCAGCAGCGAGGCCAGCCGCGATTGCGGGACGCCATCGGAGAGGGCTACGCGTAACTGACCTCTATAACCCGCGGCGGCGCCCTTGACGCTGGCTTTGGCCTGCTCCACGACCGCAATGACACGCCGTGCTTCCTGCAACAGGACCGTGCCGGCCCACGTGAGACGAGTGCGGCGTGTCGTGCGCTCAAACAGTTGGACGCCCAGCTTGTACTCCAGATCCTTGATGGTTCGCGACAGGGGCGATTGCTCCATATGCAGTCGCTCGGCAGCCCGTGCGAAATGCAGCTCCTCGGCAACGGCTACGAAACAGCGAAGATGACGCAACTCCATGATTGCACCTCCGCTTGGCTCAATGGTTGGCTTCAGGCTGCGGCGTGCGCGGCCAGGCTCGTTGACGTCGAAGGTTGAGAAGCTGCAACAGTGCGCCGATCAGCGCGACCGAACCTGCGCAGACTGCCAGCGTCCAGGTGGGCATTTGCAGGAGCAGGACGAAGCCACCGGCGGCAGCGCCAATTGCGCTGCCCAGGTATAGCGCTGATTCGTTTAATGCGATGGCGAGGTTTCCATCACCCTGTGCCTGCCTGGCAACGATCAGCTCGTTGTTTTGCGGGACCTGCAGTGCCCAGCCTACGGCGCCCCATAACACGATTGGCAGCATGACCAGCCAGGTGCCGAGCGTGGCGGCAATCGGCAGGAGGAACAGGGAAGCTGAGAGAATGATCATGATGGCGAAGACCAGCACGGGTCCCCAGACACGGTCGACGACCGGACCCACCAGAAAGCTGCCAAGTACGCCCCCGATGCCCCAGATCCAGAGATAGGGCGTTACCGAGCGGACTGCACCGAGCGCAGGGTCAGCGAGCAGCGGGGCAATAAAGGTGTACATGCCCAGGCTCGCAACGGCGGCCAGAAGCGATATTGAGAGGATCGTCATGACATGCCCATCGCCAAGAATGGCGAGCTTGTGGCGCAGAGAGCTGACCGGTGCCGCCGGCAGCTTCGGCAACATCAGGCTCAGGCCTGCAAACGCCAGTAGCCCGAGTATCGTGACGAGCCAAAGTGCAGCCTGCCAACCCGCATGTTCGGCAATCATCAGGCTCAGTGGAACACCTAGCACGACGCCACTGGCCATACCCCCCATGATGATCGCGATCGACTTGCCGCGCCGCTCGGGCGATGAGAGCGCAGCTGAAGCGCCGATACCCATGGCAAGGTAGACGCCCGCACCAATGCCGGCCACGGCGCGCCAAACCAATAGCACGGTGAAGTCCGCCGCCATGGCGCTGGCAGCGTTTGCCAAAACGAATAATCCCAGCGCGAATAGCAGGCCAGTACGCTGGCGATCCGGCGGAGTCAGCGCAACGAACACCGGAGAGCCCAGGCCATAGGCGAGGGTAAAGGCGGTGACCAGCTGAGCAGCCACAGCGACCGAAACGGAAAAGGAGGCCTCGATCAGAGGAATCAGCCCCGCCGTGACGTAGGAGGCCATGCCCAGCGCGAACGCACCCAGTGCGATCAGGTAGATGGGGAGTTGGTTGTTGGGATTCGGATTGCTCATGGAATCGCCGCTCCTTAAAAAGAGGGTTCGACGCGGCCGACGGGCCGCGCCGCGTTGAGTTACAAGTCGAGGCTGACACCCTGTTCGCTCAGCCAGGTGTTCAGGCCAACCGCCAGCTCCATGCCCATACGGTCGTACATGGGCGAGCTGTCACCGACGGGCTTTGCCAGGGTGTGTTTGACCTTCGATGCATCGAGAAGGGCTCGTACGGGTGCATGCTTGTCGGCCATGATCTGGGCGAGCGAGGTGCGAAGCGCTTGCTCGTAGGCTGGATCCTGAGTGGAGGGGTAGGGGCTCTTGACTCGATCACTGATCGATTCGGGCAACAGGTCGCGAGTCGCCGCACGCAGGATGCTTTTCTCTCGCCCGTCGAAGGCCTTCATTTCCCATGGGATGTTGAACGCGTAGTCGACAAGCCTGTGGTCACAGAACGGCACCCTGACCTCAAGGCCAACGGCCATGCTCATTCGATCCTTGCGATCAAGCAGCGTCTGAACAAAGCGGGTCAGGTTGACGTAGCTCATCTGGCGCATGCGTCGTTCTGTTTGACCTTCCGATGGCAGAACCGGAGCGTCGCTGATCGCCTGGCTGTAGCTGTCCTGCAGGAACCCCGGCATGTCCAACTGGCGCAACAGGGCCGGGTCGAATAGCGTCTTTCCGTCGAAATATTTGCCGGTCACGGATGTCAGCCAGGGGAAGGTATGTGCTTCGATTGCCACCGGGTCATGAAACCAGCGGTAGCCGCCAAAGACTTCGTCCGCACTTTCGCCAGACAGCGCCACGGTGGAGTGGCTGCGTACTTCTTGGAACAGTCGGTAGAGCGAGGGCCACATGTCGCCCCAATACGCCGGAGGCAGGTCAAGCGCTTCGATGACGAGACTGCGAAGGGACGGGTCTGCCAGCTCTCGGCTGTCCAGGATGATCTCGTGATGACTGGAATGGATGCGCTCAACCAGATCCCGAACGAAAGGTGCATCAGGTGTGCCCCTCACTGCATCGCCTGCAAAGCCGCTGCCGTGGTCCAGAAAATCGATCGAGAACGAGCGAATATTGTCCTTGCCTGCGGCGAGCAGCTTCTTGGACGCTAGTGCCGTGATGATCGATGAGTCGAGCCCACCCGAGAGCAGGCTGCATAAGGGGACGTCGGAAACGATCTGGCGTTGGACGATATCTTCAAGCAGATCGCGTGTATGACCGATGGTCTGTTCGAGCGAGTGCTCGTGCTCGCGCGCCTCGAGCTGCCAGTAGCGGCGCCTCGTCAGACCCTGCCTGTCGACGCGCACAAGCTCGCCTGGCAACACCTCGCGCATGCCGTCGAATATGGCATGGCCCGGCGTTTTGACCATCTCCAGTATTTCGCGAAGGCCATCGACCCCAACCCGTCGAGGCACGAGTGGGTTGGCCAGCAATGCCTTGGGCTCGGAGCCGAAGATCAATCCATCATCGGTCTCGAAGTAATAGAGCGGCTTTACTCCCATCCGGTCACGAACCAGGAGCAACTGCTGGCTGCGCAGGTCCCACAGGGCGAAGGCATACATCCCGTTCAGGCGCTCAACGAAGGCGTCACCCCACTCCAAGTAGGCGCGCAGGACAACTTCAGTATCGCTGCGGCTTTCGAAGCGATGGCCGCGCACCTTGAGTTCTGCGCGAAGTTCGCGAAAGTTGTAAACCTCACCGCTGTATGTAATCGCCGCAGCCTCAAGGCCATCATCGCGCCGAGCCAACATTGGCTGTCGGCCACCCTCCAGGTCGATGATCGACAGTCTGCGATGTCCGAAACCGACCGGGCCCTCAATCCAGGTGCCTCCCGCGTCGGGCCCCCGCTTGGACATCGTCTCGGTCATTCGCCGCAGCGTGTCACGTTGCGTTTGCATGTTCCGGCTGTAGGACAGCCACCCTGTTATTCCACACATGATGTTCTCCTGCCGATATCCATTAACCGAGTGTTTCCAGATCGCTGCCCTCAACCAGCAAGAGGCGGTTCGCCCCGTGGTTGTAGCGGGCAGGTGCGGGGGTCCGGGCGCGGTGCTCCAGGTCATTGAGCAGGTGCTGAAGTGCCAGGGCCTCGTCCAGGCTTGCAAATCCCTGGGCCGGTGGCTGCCGCTGCGTTACCCATCCGAGCACCTGCTCGACGAGCCTTGTGAGCTTGTGAAGCGTTTCAAGTCCGGACTGGTTGGGTGTGATGCGTAGTTCGTGGAGGACCAGATCGGCGCCATCGGTATCGCGCATCCAGATCTGCAGGTGATCGTGGTCCCATCGCGGCGTGTCGAAGGTCAGCCGCGCGTGGATCACCTGGTCTTCACAGTCAACGAAGGTAAAGTCGACCGTGCGTTGCCGGGCAACGCTAACAAAACTGCTGTAGCCGGAAACCAGGGCGTCTCCGAGCGTTGCGGTCAACTGGACGGTGTCGAGCACGGCGTCGCCTGAAATCGAGAAGTCGGACCTGATGCCCAGCACGTCGCACAGTTGCAACGATCCGGCCCTCGGACATATCCAGGTCAGCAGATCCAGCGCATGAATTGCTTCGCTGACCACGCCGCAGGTGGGACGGTAGTCATTGATGCGGTCCTTGCCCCAATGGAAGCTGGCACGCACAGGTCTCCATTCGTGGCGCTCCACCCAGGCACGCAGCGTCGCTGTTGCGTCCGAGTATCGCTCGATGAGGTTTAGGGCAAACCCATCGACGCCGCCGAGGGCCGCCCCAACACCCTGCAATCCGTCACCGGGGGTGGTGAGGGGCTTTTCACAGATCACGAATCCCCGGTAGCCAGCCAGCTCACGCAAGACGCTGGCATGACTGACGTCGTTGACGCTGATCACGACGATATCGGGCTGATAGTCCCGGAGAGCGGCGCTGACGCATTCGAAAAATTTGAGGTCTCTGGCCTTCGGTGTCCGACCAACGTAGGCGAGCGTGATATCGATCCCCGCACGGCTCGACACATGCTCGAATGCGCGGCGAAACCGGGCGCCAGCGTAACCCAGTCCAACTATAAGCACGTTCATTGCGGCAGCTCCTGGCGGACCAGAAGGCGTTCGCCGCTTGGGCAAAAGCCGAGGCGCTCGTACAGCTGGGACGCTCCTTCGGTCGTCTGGAGCGCAACGGTTACGACGTTCCGATTGGCGAACCAGCGAAGCAGGTGCTTCATGATCTGCCTCGCAAGCCCCTGTGCGCGCCATTGGGGTGCTACTACGACCGACTGGACCCATCCGCACAGGCCATTCGGATTCGCAAATGTGGGTGCTCTTAGATCGATGATTCCGGTTGCACACCCCACGACCTGCCCCGTTTCGCGGTGTTCGACGACGAGCACTTGCACACTGTCATGCACACCGAGGTGGCCGGCTAGCCAGTGCTTATAGGCGGTGCGCCATCGGGCAGAGTCTTCCGGAGTACGACTGGAGTAACTTGCTTGCGTGCCGTCCAGCAGTACGGCCCTAAGCTCGATCAGTGTGGCTATGTCTTCTGCGGTTGCGTTTCGCACGGTGAACAACGAGGAGCTCATTACGCCACCTCTGCCGAAAACGCCTGCGAGGCCAGGTGGATCGCAAAGTGGTCGAACGTCTCGCGCAGGGAAACGGCTAGATGATCGATCTGGGCGTGGCTGTGGTTGGGCGTAGCGTTAACTCTGAAGCGTTCGGTGCCGACCGGAACTGACGGGTAGTTGATCGGTTGGAGATAAACGCCGTGCGTATGCAGCAGGCGGTGCGCGGCCGCCTTGCATCGCTCTGCCTCGCCGACGAGCACTGGCAGGACGTGGGTCTGCGAGCAGGGCATGACGGGGATGTCGTGATGCTTCAGTCGCTCGCGCAATAAGGCTGTATTTAGCTGTAGCTTCTTGCGCTCGTCATCGCTTGCCTTGAGATGCTCCACGCTCGCAAGGCAACCGGCGGTGACAGCCGGAGGGAGGGAGGTTGTAAAGATGAAGCCTGTCGCGAAAGAGCGAACCGCATCCACGATGACGTGGTTCGATGCGATGTACCCACCGATCACACCAATGGCCTTGGCCATCGTGCCCTGAATGATGTCGACTTTGTCTGACAGGTCCAATTCTGCGGCGACGCCTGCGCCCCTTGGTCCGTACATGCCGACCGCGTGAACCTCGTCGAGGTAGGTCAGCGCGTTGTATCGCTTGGCTGTCTCGACAATTGCTGCGATCGGCGCAATGTCGCCGTCCATGGAGTAGATTGACTCGAACACAACCAGTTTTGGACGGCCGACGGGGTAGTTCGAGAGGATCTGTTCCAGGTGAGCCACGTCGTTGTGGCGAAACACCTGACGCTCATTAGGTGTTGCTCGGATGCCATTGACGATCGAAGCGTGATTCAGCGCGTCGCTGATTACGATGCAATCAGGGATCTGCCTCAGCAGGCATTGGAGTGTTGCGTCGTTCGAGCCAAATCCGGTCGGGAAGACCAGTGCCGCTTCTTTACCGTGCCAGTCAGCGAGGCTTGCCTCGAGCCGCTCGTACAGCTCGTGGGAGCCACCGATGTTGCGCGACCCACCGGAACCGGCGCCGTACATCTCCAATGCAAGGTGCATTTGCTCGCGTACGGCCGGGTGCTGCGACATCCCCAGATAGTCGTTGCTGCACCAGACCACGACCGGATCCTGTTGCTCGCCGTTGAGCTTGGCTAACGGATACTGGCCACAGATGCGACTGAGAGTCGTGAAGGTGCGGTATTGGTTGGAGGACTTCAGTAACTCCAGTTGCTCACGAAGCAATGATTGGTACATCCGAATATCTCCTGAACAATCAAGCCGTCCGAGGCCGCGCAGCTATCTGGAGCGGTATAGGACGACGAGGAGCTATTCATAACCTCCCTTCGATAGGGTTACAATTTGACCACTTATACTATTACTGGAGGGTAACCGGATGAGTGCACCTCGCAGCCTTGAGCGAAACCGGGCGGAGCTGGCTGATTTTCTGCGTAGCCGCCGTGAACGCATTTCACCGCAGGACGTCGGCCTTCCTTCTGGCGCAAGGCGTCGCACCCCAGGCCTTCGGCGCGAAGAAGTTGCCGCGCTCGCCGGAGTGGGGCTGTCCTGGTACACCTGGCTTGAGCAGGGGCGAGAGATCAGCGTTTCCGCGACATTCCTGGAAAACCTGTCTCGGACGTTAAAGCTGGATGCGACCGAAAGACGGCATCTTTTTCTGCTGGCGCATCAACGGCTCCCGCCAGAGCCTGGCAAGACCTGGTGCGTAGTTCCGCCACTGGTTTATCGACTGATGGCCGACCTCCCGTTGCGCCCGGCATACGTGCTTAACCTGCGCTGGGATGTGCTGGCCTGGAACGCGGCGGCTGAGAAGGTCTTCGCTTTCTCAAGCGTTCCGGCGGAGCGGCGCAACCTGCTTTGGATGCTCTTCACCGCGCCATCGATGCGAAGCTTGCTCAACCCATGGGAGGACCAGGCACTGCAGATTCTGTCGAGCTTTCGTCGCGATTTCGTCAGGGCGCCGCTGGATCCTGAGATCGGGACGCTGGTCAAGGAATTGGAAAAGGTGGATACCGACTTCAGAACATGGTGGCGCCAGCAGGACATCCATGGTCCGTGCCAGGGCATACGGTACTTCAACGTTATGGACGTCGGGCCCGTTGTGTTCGAACACACGTCGCTGACGATCGATGTTGACCGGGACTTGCGCCTGGTTTATTACGCGGCCAAGCAAGAGCAGGCGCAAAGCAGGCTTTTCGAACAGTGGCTCAGCACTGAGACCGAACAGGCCAACGTGGATGCCCAGCTTCTAAGCTGATGGAGGGGCCCGCGAGACCACTCTGCCGTGACTCCTAACCCCCTTGCACCATGGCGTTCATGGCATGGCTCAGCCTAGATCAACCGCTCGCTGCTATCCATGCGGAGCTCCACTGCCACTCGAATTTCATTTTCCTACGGGGCGCGTCCAGTGCGCATGAGTTCTTTGAGCGCGTCAAACGCCACGGCTATCGCTACCTTTCGTCAGGCTGATCAGTTGCCTATGGTAGTGATATGTTCACCATTAGCCAGGCCAGGCTTTGCCAATGTGGCTATTGAGGAAAAGAAGGCCCTTACGAGCTGCCTGGTCTGGCTAAACTTACGATGAATATGTCCAAATACTGCGCCGCAATGGGGCCGTTTACGTGCTCGGGTAGTCTTGGAAGCCCACATCGTTTAGTCGCGATAGGGGGCAAGCCGATCACGGTGAGCATCGGCGGGCCGGGCCGGCCCGGGGTGGTCGTGGTTGATGAATTACTCGCATTGGTCGATGGAACACTCGGTGACCTCAATTACCAGGCGTCTGTTGGTCAGCACCTAGCGAGACCTGTAGATAATCGATCAGCAGGCGGACCAGCACGTTAGCCTGGCGATGCTGGGGGTAAACGGCGAATACCTTTGCCGACGGCAATTCGTACTCGCGCAACACGCGAACGAGGATGCCTGCTTCGAGTTCAGTACCGACAATAAAAGTAGGCAGCATGGCCAGCCCCAGCCCTGCAACGGCTGCATCACGCACCAGCTCGCCGTTATTCACCCGCAGCCGACCGCGCACTCCGATTCGCTCGACCCGCCCATCGATCCAGTAGCTCCAGTCGACGGTCTTGCCGTGGCCATACAGCAGGCAATCATGGGCGCGAACGTCTGATGGCATCTGAGGTGCGCCCCGTCGGCGCAGATAGTCGGGACTGCAGCAGGTCACGGTTTCCAGCGGGACGATCTGCCGTGCTACCAGCGTCGAGTCGTTCAGTACGCCGATTCGCACGGTCATGTCGTAGCCTTCTTCGAGCAAGTCGATCACCCGGTCACTGAGGTCCAGCTCGATGCTCACATCGGGGTATCGCTGCAGGAATCCAGGCAGCAAGGGGCTCAGGTGCAGAGTTCCGAACGACATGGGCGCAGACAGCCGCAACAAACCGCGCGGGGAGCTGCTTTGCAAGGTGACCAACTGCTCGGCCTCATCAACATCATCGAGAATTCGCCGTGCCCGCTCGTAATAGGCAAGGCCCACTGGGGTCGCGTTTAGCTTCCGTGTAGACCGGTTGATCAGACGCACCCCTAGGCGCGCTTCAAGGCCAGTGATCCGGCGGCTCACGAACTGCTTGGACAGGCCCAGCGTGTCCGCAGCGGCCGTAAAGCTCTTGCAGTCCAGTACGCTGACAAACAGACGCATGTCTTCGAGTTGGCTCATTGTCTCTTCCCGGTGGACAAATAAACGCTATTCAGGCGATTTATTGAATCAGGACTGGACAGTAATCTGTTTCCACGGTGCTGAACACAGCCCTTTAACTTCAAGGAGATTTCGATGAGCACTCTTTCCCACGCCAGCATCACCCTCACCGGCCGTGCACTTCTAGCTTCGCTGTTTTTGGTAAGCGGCTTCGGCAAGCTGACCGCACCGGGCGCAACCATCGGTTACATCACCAGCACAGGCCTACCGTTACCTGAGGTAGCGCTGGTCGGTGCCTTGGTCGTCGAGCTCGGCTTCGCTGCGGCATTGCTGGTGGGCTACCGCACCAAGCTGGTGGCTTCCGTAATGGCGCTGTTCACGCTAGTTACCGCGGTGGTGTTCCACAACCAACTCGGCGATCAAGGGCAATTAACCCATTTCCTGAAAAACCTGTCGATCGCTGGCGGTTTACTGCAGGTGGTGGCCTTCGGCGCTGGCGCTTTCAGCCTCGATCACGTGCGCCAAGCTAAGCCCACTCAGGCCTAAATCTGAACAAAACGGCCGAGGCCGCGCCCCCTTTTGATTCAAGGAGAAACATATGACCAGCATGACTGAGATCCGCAAAGCATCCGAGCGTGGCCTGGCGGATCACGGCTGGCTGAAGTCTCGCCACAGCTTTTCGTTCGCGTCCTACTACGATCCTGAGCATGTAGGCTTTTCCGACTTGCTGGTGATCAACGATGACCGGGTGGCGGCTGGTGGTGGCTTTGGCAAACATCCGCATCGCGATATGGAGATCTTTTCCTATGTGCTTGAAGGTCAGCTGGAGCACAAGGACACTCTGGGCACCGGGTCGGTAATTCGCCCTGGCGACGTGCAGTTGATGAGCGCGGGTACAGGCGTGGCCCACAGCGAATACAACGCCAGCTCGACCCAACCCGTTCACTTCTTGCAGATTTGGATAGTGCCGGCCGAAAAAGGCATCGCACCGCGCTACCAGCAGCAGAACTTTTCGGCAGCGGAGAAGCGCGGCCAGCTGCGCCTGGTGCTTTCGCCAAATGGAGAAGATGGGTCCGTTACCATTAATCAGGACGCACGCGTCTATGCCGGCATGTTCGATGGTGGCGAGCGCGCTTCACTGACGTTGCCTGCATCGCGAAATGCCTATGTCCACGTAGCAGCAGGATCGCTGAGCGTGAACGGAAAGCGCTTGAAGGAAGGAGACGGGTTGAAGATCCGTCAGGCCGACACCCTTGAGTTTTCGCATGGTGAGAATGCTGAAGTATTGGTGTTCGACCTCCGCCCGACGGAACGACCAAGGATGTAGCGGTGGGCTCGTGCATAGCGTGACGGAAGGCCGGTCAGTACTGACCGGCCCTTTTGCGTCCGTGCCTTCCCCAAAGCCGAAACACCTGGCGGATCAACCGTTGCAGTTTGTTCATGCACGCCATCCCTTGCCGCATATTCAAGCTCCAGCGAGTCCGCTTTCGCCTTAAGCAGCCCTACGAGGTTCGGCATCCGCTTGCGGATCTGGTCGGCTAACTGGCGCAGCTTCGCAGGATAGTTAGGCGCGCGCGTGAGGGCAGGTGACGGAGACGGTCAGGGGATGATGCCATTGGGGAATCAACTGCACCAAGCGGCCCTTATCAATGTCGGGGCGACTACCCAGCGGAGCTGACGCGGGCGCCGAGCCCGGCGAGCGTTGCGCTACGCAAATGGTAAAGGCTATCGGTGAGAAGGAACCTACGTCGCTATAGGGTCTAGCGCGCCGAGGTTTGTCCAGATCGTCGAGTACTAATGCAGCAGGGTGCGCTTTGACTCTGGCTGCTTAGCCGGCTCAATTAATGCCGCAGGTTTCGAAGACTTGATTAATTGCCCACCCCGGAAGGTTGCCTGCTGCTAGGGTTAATAGGCCGCCCAGTGTAAACACATCAGCCGCTACTACTCGGTGATTCAGAAGGGCTGGCCGTCGTTTCTCTACCCCCTTCCTGAGGGAGAATTGAACAGATCGACTACGTAGGCGGGCAACTCGAGGCTCGCGATTCTCCGCGCCTCCTCCGGCGGCAGTCCATACATGCGCATGAAGCACTCGACGGTGTTGTTCACGGTATTCGGTGCGGCCTCCCCTTCCAGCAGGCTTCGCATGGCGGCAATTAGCCCCGCGATCGTTATCTGCGCAGCGCTCTCGATGCAGGACAGGTTAAAACGCCCCTGGGCGACCCCTTCAAAAATATCCGATTTGGCCTGTTCATTGAATGAGTCGCTCATGACCTTGTGGGTGGTGTGGGAGCGCACGATGAACCAACCCCAGATTTCGTTCTGGATGGCCTTGGTGAGAAAGAGCTTCTGGACATAGGTGATAGAAAGGGCCCTGTCTTGCTCCGACTTGTTGATCGTGCCGATTAGCTGCTCGATCTCATTGTTCTTCTCGAGGAACAGGGCCGTGGCAATGTCTTCCTTGGAATGGAAGTGGTTGTAGAAGGTACCGAATCCGACATCGGCTCCGTTGGTGATGTCCTCGATGGTCATCTGGTCGAAGCCTTTCACCGCGATCAGTTGTTGCACGGAGTCGATCAATTTCTTGCGCGTACGCATTTTCGACTTAAGGCCCCGCGGCATGGCTGCAGGCTTGATATCTGCGGTAGCGGTCTCGACGGATGGTGTGGAGAGCGCCTTGGGAGCAGTAGTGCGCTTGTCGCTTTTCTTCATGAAAACCCCGGTCATATCGTCTCTGCACGCGATGCAGTTCGAATGCTGCATAAGGCGCGCATCAATCACATGATGCCTTGATAGCGGGGGTTATGGTATCGCCGCTGAAGACTCGCTTGTCAGCGACCTTCAGCGGCAGGGCAACGTGCAGGTGGCGCCATCCTCAGGAGGCTTCCGCCAGGCGGTGATAACGCCTTCTGAAGTACATCAGGCTTTCGTTGTGGGGGCCGAAGCGGACGGCCTCTACCTCGCAGATGAACACGCCATGGGTGCCGACTTCGTTGACCTGGACGATGCGGCAGTCGAACGAGACCAGGCTGTCGTCGAGCGCCGGCGAAGGGGTGCGCAGGGTGCTCCAGGAGACGGCCTCGAAGCGTTCCTCCAGGCTGATCTTGAGGGCGCCGCTGAAGGTTTGCGAGATGTCCTCCTGGCGGCCGTGCAGCACGTTGACGCAGGCCACGCCATTGCTGACGAAACGATCATACTGAAAGCCGCCCTTGTTCATGCAGAACAGCAGGGTCGGCGGTGAGTCGGTCACGCTGCAGACGGCGGAGGCGGTGAATCCTCCGAGGCCTGCGTCTCCGTCGGTGGTGATCACATTCACGGCCGCGCCGAGATGGGTCATGGCTTCGCGAAAGCTGATGGCGTCCATCTTTATCTCCTTCGGCTCCAGGCAGTGGCCATGGAGCAGGTCATTGTTTTTGTGTGATGATAGGATCATGACTGATAATGTCATCAGTTATGAGGCTATCAGATCATCTCAGCACTTGCCAGTGTTGCTCGTGTGATGGCATGCGCCTGGTGCGGGGGTGGGTGCACGCAGGGGAGCCGCGGGCTTGCTCGGCCGCGCCTGAACCTGAAAGGGGCGACTGGCCGTTGGTCGGCAAGCCCCCGCGGCGAGCGGAAATAACCGGGGGCATGCGCAGTGCGAATCTGACAATGGCCAACAGGATATGGCCAAGACGACTGACGGCTTCCCGCTGGCGCGAAAGGGTCTTGACAAAATCAATTTGTGATCGCTTAATCGCAACTGATGTTGTAATCAGTCTTGATTGACTCGTCATTAGGCCGGACGCAAATGCCGCGGATCGGCCGGGAGAATAAATACAATGAGCATGCGTACCTACCTGTCTGTCGATCCCTTCAGCGCTTTCTCACTGCCCGATTGCGCCCGCCCGCTGCAACTTCCTATGCGACTACGGCCTACGGCTAGGCCATTACTCCGGCTGGCTGGCTGAGCGCCATCGGCGCTTGCAGGGCCGCAGGTCCTGCAGAGCCTGAGCGGAAACGCTGCCACACCCGTTAGCGGTCATGCGCAAACAACCTGCCACGGCGGTGTCCTGCGCGCATACAAAACAACAATCGAATAAAAAGAGAGGCTGATATGGGAATTCTCAGAGTGGGTCATGTCGATCTGAATGTCGGCGACCTGGACCGGGCGCTGCATCACTACGTGAATATCATCGGTTTGACCGAGACCTCGCGTGACGAGCAGGGGCGCGTCTACCTGAAAGCCTGGGACGAGTGGGACGCCTACTCCCTAATCCTTTCGCCTGCCGGCGGGCCAGGGCTGAACCACATCGCCTACAAGGTCGAGCACGACAGCGACCTGAACGAGCTCGCCGAGAAGATCGGCAGCCGTGGCGTGGCGGTGACCTGGCATACCGAGGGCCACCTGCATGCGTGCGGCCGATCTATAGCTTTCGACCTACCCAGTGGCCATCGCATGTACCTGTATGCCGCGAAGGCGGTCGTCGGCAAGGCCGTTGGCACCCTGAACCCCGATCCCTGGCCTGACGACCTGCGCGGAGCGGGTGTGCACTGGCTCGATCACGTGATGCTCACCTGTCCCGTCGACGAGAGCAAAGGCGTGAACACGGTCATCGAGACCACCGACTTCCTCATGCGGGTGCTCGGCTTCAACCTGGCAGAACAGGTGGTCACGGACGCCGAGGGGAAGAACCAGTTCGCGACCTGGCTGTTCCGCGGGACTAAGGCCCATGACCTGGCGCTGGGGGCTGGCGCGAGCACCGGGCTGCACCATATCGCCTTCTACCTGGAGAACTGGAATGACGTGCTGCGGGGCGCCGATATCCTCGGCAAGAACAAGGTGCGAATGGATGTGACGCCGCAGCGCCATGGGATCACCCGGGGCCAGACCACCTACTTCTTCGACCCCAGCGGCAACCGGAACGAAATGTTCGCCGGCATGGGTTATTTCACCCAGCCCGACATGCCGACTATTACCTGGCATGTCGAGGACATATGGCGCGGCATCTTCTTTCATGAGGGCCAGCCGCGCCCGGATTTCCTCGAGAACTATACGTAACCCCGTCGTCGGGTAAATCAACAAGGCACCCGTCTACTTGGGACGGGCGGCTGCTCTCGTCCTGAGTTTAGGGAGGTTATATGGGCTTCATGTCATCGACCGAGTCACCTGAGATAGGTTCAAGCATAACGGCGGGCGGTATTGCCACCAACTACCATGACCAAGGCAGCGGTTTTCCGGTTCTGTTGATCCATGGCTCAGGGCCGGGTGTCACCGCTTGGGCCAACTGGCGGCTGGTGATGCCTGAACTAGCCAAGGATTTCCGGGTCGTCGCGCCGGATATCGTTGGCTTTGGATATACCGAGCGCCCAGCGGGAATCGAGTATGGCCCGGAGGTCTGGCTGCGCCACCTGGTCGCTTTTATGGATGAGCTGGGCCTGGAGCAGGTCGATCTCGTCGGCAACTCCTTCGGCGGTGCGTTGGCGCTCTTTCTAGCCACCGAGTATCCGCAAAGAGTCAGACGTATCGTGCTCATGGGCAGCGTTGGCGTCGAGTTCGAACTCACGCCTGGCCTGGATGCGGTCTGGGGGTACGAGCCTTCCATCGAGAACATGAAGGCACTGCTGGAGATATTTGCCTACGACCAGCAACTGGTGAATGACGACCTGGCCAGGATGCGTTACGAGGCCAGCATTCGTCCAGGTTATCAGGAAGCCTTCTCCCAGATGTTTCCCCCGCCTCGCCAACAGGGCGTAGACGCCCTAACCGTCGACATCGGGAAACTTCGCGAGCTTCAGCACAAGGCATTGATCGTTCATGGCCAGGAAGACCAGGTCATTCCTGTCGCGAACAGTCACGCCCTGTTTGCCGCCCTGCGAAATGCGGAACTGCATGTGTTCAGGAAGTGTGGTCACTGGGTGCAGATAGAACATTCGAAACGCTTCGTCGATCTGCTCAAGGGGTTTCTCTTGTAACCAGTCGGTCGATGTTTCGTGTGTCCTCGCAAGTCCTTCGCGTAAGTCGTTCCATCCTGAGTTGATGTGGACAATTTATCCTGATTGAAGGTGGTGATCGTGAGAGCAATAACAAAAAACAAGGTTCTGTCCGTTTCCCTGGCCGCAGTTGTGTTGGCGTCTGCGAAGTCGCAGGCGGTAACTATCGAACCCGGTGACTATATTCCGGCCCCGGCGGGAACCAATCTGTTTCTGACCTACTTCGATCATACGAGAAGCGATTCGATTCACTTGGAAGGCGTTGGCCACATTTCAGAGAAAACGGATCAGGAAACCAATATCGCGCTGCTGCGGGTCGTACGCTTCGGTGAGGTGGTGGGCATGCCATTCAACTACCAGGCATTGTTGCCGGTCGGCTCTGTAAGTGGCCGGCTATCGGGCGCTGACATGAGTACGAATGGCGTCCAGGTCGGCGACCCGATGCTTGGCTTCGTACTGTGGCCGTATAGCGATCATGACAAAGGGCGTTATGTGGGACTCGCTTCCGTAACTTCGCTGCCATTGGGTTCCTACGACAAGGATCGCGTCTCGCTGGGGCGCAACAGTTGGACGCAGAACTTCCAGGTTGTTTATACCGAGAAGTTCGGGGGGGACTGGATGTTGGATTTGGCCGGCGACGTCTTCTTCTATGGGGATAACGACAAGTTTGGCCCGGCAAGCCAGAAGTTGGAACAGGAAAATACCTATCAGGTGCAAGCATGGATCAGCAAGCAGTTGTCGCCGCTTACCAATGTGGGGGTTGGCTACAGCCGCAAAACAGGTGGCAAGCAGACTATGGATGGAATCGATAACGGGCTGAGGACCGACAACAAGCAAGTTCGATTCTCCGTGTCCCAGTTCGTCACCCGCTCTACGCAACTCCAGGCGGAGTTGTACCGCTCCCTGGAGGCCAGGGGAGGCTATGAGCAGAATGTGGGACTTACCGTGCGCTTCTTGCGAGTGTTTTAAGGGAGTGTGGGTTGCAGGATCAATCTGTTTTGTTTCGATGAGGTGGACGTGAGATGAAAGTAAATTATTTCCAGCAAGTGCCGTATCGGTCGCTGCCCGAGGACTTCGAGCGCAACCATGAGTCCGTGGTGACCACGCCTTACCATCAATTGGTTACTCCGGGCGGTATCAGGTCGGCCTTCCGCGATGCCCTGGATGAGATGATGTTTGCCGCCAGGCGTGGGTTCGATGGCATCGCGATTACCGAGCATGGGCAAAGCAGCTACGACATGATGCCGAATCCCGACCTGTTCGAGGCGGTGGTCGCTTACATGACCGAGGCCGAAGGGATCGAGACGGCGATCTATCCCCTTGGCCGATCGTTGGGGAAAACCCGTGAGCCCCTTCGTGTCGCCGAAGAACAGGCGATGCTCGACTGCATGTCCGGTGGCCGCTTGGTGTGCGGGTTCCCGGTCGGTCTGGCGTATGACGCCAACTCGAACAACGGTATTGCGCCGATGGAAACCCGGGAGCGCTTCGACGAGAACCTGGAACTTATTCTTCGCTCCTGGAGCGAGCCCGGTTCTTTCGCCTTCAATGGCAAATATACCAAGCTTACCAATGTGAACATCTGGCCCCGTCCGATCCAGCATCAACCGCCGGTGTGGATTACCGCGATTGGCAATCCGAATACCATGAAGTTCATTCTGGAACGTGACTACGGCTTCAACTATTTCGGCTGGTTTGGCCCGAAAGTCACCGGGAAGCGAATCTTCGATCGCTTTCAGCAGATCGCCGAGGAACTCGGCAAGGCACCGAATCCATACCAGATCGGTTTTATGCAGATGGTCGCCGTTGCCGAGACGGATGAAGAAGCCGAACGGCTCTATGCGCGCCACGCGGAATACTTCTTCCGCAAGTCTCTTGGCGGCATCGGCATGAACAGGCTGGCGCTCCCTGGGGGCATCGACATCCGGGGCCTGGAGTTCATTTTCCGCGATCCTAAGGACTTCGGGATTTATGAAAAGATGCGCACCATCACCTACGCCGAACTTGTCGAGTGCGGTGCCCTGATATGTGGCAGTCCGGCCACGGTCAGGGAGCGAATCAAGGAGTTCGCGCTCGATTTCCGCATCGGCAACTTGCACGCCATGCTCCAGTTCGGCTCGATGCCCACCGAACTGGCGCAATACAACATCGATTTGTTTGCCCGTGAGGTCAAGCCTTACCTGAGCACCATCTGGGATGGCCAGGGCTATGAACACCATTGGTGGCCCGAACGTCTCGGCGGCAAACCCAAGCCTGTGCAAAGTTCTCGAGATATGGAGGGTAAGGTATGAAGCCCTACGAGTACATGAACATCGATGTCTGGGGCGGTGAAGTGTCGCTGCGTGTGCGTGTCGCGGGTAGCGGTCCGGCCCTGGTCTATCTGCATCCGGCGGGCGGCCTGGTATGGGATGCTTTCCTGGAGCGTTTGAGTGATAGCTACACCGTCTATTCGCCCGAGTTTCCCGGTACTACCCCGGACGATCCTTATGCGGTGAAGAAGTTCGATGAACTCCAAGACGTGGTCTACGCCTATGAGGAAGCGATTAGGAAACTCGGCCTGACACGGCCGATCCTGGTCGGGCAGAGTTTCGGTGGCATGCTGGCGGCGGAGTTGTCTAGCGTCTTCCCCGACCTGCCTTCGAGGCTCGTCATCCTTGATGCCATCGGGCTCTGGCGGGATGACGTGCCGGTCGTCAACTGGAATGAGCTTCCAGCGACCGACATGCCGGCGCTGCTGTTCCACGATCCGCAGAGTGCGGGCGCGCAGGCCATGCTCCGCCTGCCCGAGGATGACGAGGAACGGATCAAGGCGATGGCCGCCGGCGTCTGGACACTGGGTTGCACCGGCAAGTTCGTATGGCCCATCCCCGACCTGGGGCTCTCGAAGCGCCTGCACAGGGTCTCCGTGCCGGCTCTGATCATCTGGGGCGAGCATGATCGCCTGGTGCCGGTCGCCTATGCCGGGGAGTTCGCAAAGAGAATCGAGGGCAGCCGGGTCTGCGTAATTCCGCATGCGGGACATATTCCTCAGGTGGAGAACCTGGAGCCGACCCTGGTGGCAACCATCGACTTCCTCGGCGCCGCATAAGCACTTCGTCATCGGGATCCATGCCATGGGGGAGGCGTAAGCGACTCCATGGCGCGGCTCCTTCGCTCGTCAGGTATTGGTTATGAACGAGGGCTTTATGAATACGTCCAAGGCGACTCTCGAAAGGCTTGCGGCAAGCCTTCGTGACGCGGAATCCGGGGGGAAGGCGATTCCCCCTGTGCGTGAACAGCTTGGCGCGGACGGCGGGGACGCCGCCTATGCCATCCAGCGGCTGAATGTCGCCCATGGCGTCGCCATGGGCCGCCGCGTGGTCGGGCGCAAGATCGGTCTGACCAACCTCAAGGTGCAGGCCCAGTTGGGGGTGGATCAGCCGGACTTCGGCACCCTGTTTGCGGACATGGCCTACGGCGACAACGAGGTGGTGCCGTTCGACAGAGTGTTGCAGCCGAAAATCGAGGCGGAGATCGCGGTGATCCTCGACCGCGACCTGCCGCGTGCCGACACCGGCTTTTCCGACGTGCTGGCAGCCACCGGCTGGGTGCTGCCGGCGCTGGAGATCGTCGGCAGCCGCGTCCAGGACTGGAACATCCGCTTCGTCGACACCGTGGCTGACAACGCCTCCAGCGGCTGTTACGTGCTCGGCGGCCCGGCGCGCAGGCTCGATGGCCTCGACCTGCGCGGCGCGAGCATGCGCATGAGCCGCAACGGCGAGGAGGTGTCCAGCGGTAGCGGCGCCGAATGCCTGGGCCATCCGCTCAACGCGGTCGTCTGGCTGGCGCGCACCATGGCGCGCCTGGGCGAACCGCTGCGGGCCGGCGACCTGATTCTCACTGGCGCCCTCGGGCCGATGGCCCCGGTGGCCGCCGGCGACCGTTTCGAAGCGGTGATCGAGGGCGTCGGCCAAGTGGCCGTCGAGTTCAGCGCCCCCATATTGCAGAGAGATTCCTTCCTATGAACAAACGCAAAGTCGCCATCATCGGTTCCGGCAATATCGGCACCGACCTGATGATCAAGATTCTCCGCAACGCGCAGAATCTTGAAATGGCCGCGATGGTCGGCATCGACCCGGCGTCCGACGGCCTGGCCCGTGCTGCACGTCTGGGCGTGGCCACCACCGATGAGGGTGTGGAGGGGCTGACCCGGCTCGATGTCTTCAAGGACATCGACTTCGTCTTCGATGCGACCTCGGCGGGGGCCCATGTGAAGAACGACGCCTTCCTGCGTTCGGTGAAACCGAGCATCCGCCTGATCGATCTGACACCGGCGGCCATCGGCCCGTATTGCGTGCCGGTGGTAAATCTGGAGCAAAACCTCGCTCGGAACAACGTCAACATGGTCACCTGCGGCGGCCAGGCCACCATTCCCATGGTCGCCGCCGTGTCGCGGGTGGCCAAGGTGCATTACGCCGAGATCATCGCTTCCATCGCCTCCAAATCTGCCGGTCCCGGCACCCGTGCCAATATCGACGAGTTCACCGAGACCACCTCGAAAGCCATCGAGGCGATCGGCGGCGCCGCCAAGGGCAAGGCCATCATCATCATGAACCCGGCCGAGCCGCCGCTGATGATGCGCGACACTGTATTCGTGCTCTCCGAGTCGGTCGATCCGGCATGCGTGGAGGCCTCCATTGAGGAAATGGTCGCCGCCGTGCAGGACTACGTCCCCGGCTACCGCCTGAAGCAGAAGGTGCAGTTTGACGAGGTCCGCGATCTGAATATCCCCGGCCATGGGTGCTTCAGCGGTCTGAAGACGTCCATCTTCTTGGAGGTGGAAGGCGCCGCCCATTACCTGCCGAGCTACGCCGGCAATCTCGACATCATGACCTCCGCCGCGCTGGCCACTGCTGAGCGCATGGCCCTGGCGATGGGAGCCCTGGCATGAGCAAGAAACTCTATATCTCCGACGTGACCCTGCGCGACGGCATGCACGCCATCCGCCACCAGTATTCCCTGGAACAGGTACAAACCATAGCCCGCGCTCTCGACGCGGCCAGGGTCGACTCCATCGAAGTGGCCCACGGCGACGGCCTGCAAGGTTCGTCCTTCAATTACGGCTTCGGCGCCCACAGCGACCTGGAATGGATCGAAGCCGCCGCCGACGTGGTGCGGCACGCCAAGATCGCCACCTTGCTACTGCCGGGCATCGGCACTCTCCACGACCTGAAGAACGCCTACGAAGCCGGCGCGCGGGTGGTGCGCGTGGCGACCCACTGCACCGAGGCCGACGTGTCCAGGCAGCACATCGAATACGCCCGCCAGCTGGGTATGGACACCGTGGGCTTTTTGATGATGAGCCATATGCAGAGCCCGGAAGGCCTGGCGCAACAGGCCAAGCTTATGGAGAGCTACGGCGCTACCTGCATCTATGTGGTGGACTCCGGTGGCGCCATGAACATGGACGATATCCGTGCGCGCTTCCGCGCCGTTAAAGGCGTCCTCAAGGCGGAAACCGAAACCGGTATCCATGCTCACCACAACCTGTCGCTCGGCGTGGCTAACTCCATCGCCGCGGTGGAGGAGGGCTGCGACCGTATCGATGCTTCGCTGGCCGGCATGGGTGCCGGCGCCGGCAATGCGCCGCTTGAGGTGTTTATCGCCGCCGCCGACAAGCTCGGCTGGAATCACGGCACCGACCTCTTTGCGCCGCTTGATGCTGCCGACGACTTGGTGCGCCCACTCCAGGACCGGCCAGTGCGGGTTGACCGCGAGACCTTGGGCCTGGGCTATGCAGGCGTCTATTCCAGCTTTTTACGCCACACCGAGATCGCGGCGGCGAAGTATGGCCTCAAGACTCTCGACATCCTAGTGGAGCTGGGCCGCCGCCGCATGGTGGGCGGCCAGGAGGACATGATCGTTGATGTCGCCCTCGATCTGCTGCGGGCAAGGCAGGCTGGTGGCGCAACCGAGCCTCCAAACATAACTTGAATATAGAGCTTTCTGATCGTGCTACGAGGTGGCCGAATTAGCTCATCGAAATAGAAAACAATGATGAAAACACACTTAGGCTGCGTAAACGGTCGGGTTGTTTTTGGTGGGTAAAATTAGAGGAGCGTGTTCTGATGTCCGAAGTTATTGAGTCTGGAAATGTCGAGGTGGCCGACAGCGTTGTAAAGTTTCGTCGGATTGTAACCGGGCATGATGAAGCTGGTAAGGCTATTTTTATTGAAGATGAAGTTTGCCCTAATCGCCATGCAATCAAAAATATCCCAGAATTCGCCACTACAGAATTGTGGAAAACGAGTACTACGCCTGTTGATAATACCGAAGGTCAGCCTATTGACCCGGCTGCGGGGGCTTTCGTTTTAAATCCCCCGGCAAATGGATCGGTCTTCAGGGTCGTCGAGTTTGTTCCCGATCAAGTTTGGAAAACCGATCCGAATGTGCCAGACATGATGCATAGGACTCCTTCGTTGGATTACGCCTATGTCATAAAGGGAGAAATCTACGCACTTCTGGATGGACAGGAAACATTGATGAAAGCTGGCGATGTACTTATCCAGAGGGGTACCAATCATGCATGGGCTAACCGCTCGGTTGAGCCGTGCGTCGTGCTCTTCGTATTGATCGATGCCAATGAGGTGTGAAGACTTCCGTCTCATTAATGCCAAAAAAAGCTGTTGATCATTATATTAAGAAATAGACGGCGGTTGCAGGGGCTGAGTGCAACACGGTTATTGAATTGAAGCAGGCGCATCATGCCGCATAGCCATGGCTTCCTGCATCACTTTGCCCATAACTTCAATTGGGCATTTGAAGTCGAAGCGCTTACGTGGGCGCATGTTCAGTTGCAGTGCGATGGCATCCAGTTCTTCCTGGCTGTGTACCGACAGGTCTGTGCCTTTGGGCAGGTACTGGCGGATCAGGCCATTGATGTTTTCGTTGCTGCCGCGCTGCCAAGGGCTGTGCGGGTCGCAGAAGTAAATGGCCACCCCGGTCTGCTGAGTGATTTCAGCATGCCGCGCCATTTCTCGGCCCTGGTCGTAGGTCATGCTCTTGCGCATCGCCAGCGGCATGCCATTGAGCGCTGCACTGAAGCCTTCCATCGCCGAGGTCGCCGTCGCGTCGTTCATCTTCACCAGCATCAGGTAGCCACTGGTGCGCTCCACCAGCGTACCTACAGACGAGGCGTTGGCCTTGCCCTTGATCAGGTCGCCTTCCCAATGCCCTGGCATCAGCCGGTCTTCGATCTCCGGCGGACGTACATGAATACTGACCATCTCAGGGATCTGACCGCGCCGATCCACACCGCCAGAGCGCGGCCTGCGCGTCGTCTTGCTTTGGCGCAGGCAGATGATCAGCTCCTTGCGCAGTTCACCGACCGGCAGGGCATAGATCGCGTTATAGATCGTCTCACGACAGACGTAGGCCTCTCTGAGGCTGGGAATGTTCATGCTGCGCAGCTTGCCGGCAATCTGCTCGGGAGACAAACGCTCACGCAGCATATGAACCACCAGCTCAAAGCGCTCGCTACCCGGCAACAGCTTTCGCATCGGTCGACACACCTGGCGGCGGGCTTGCATCTGCTGTTGGGCTACACGGGCCGAGTAGCCACCACAGGCATCTCGATTGCGGCGCAGCTCCCGGCTGATGGTCGAAGGGGATCGGTTGATCAAGCAGGCAATCCCACGCAGGCTGAAACCTTGGGCATGACCGATTTGAATGGTGGCGCGCTCTTCAACGCTGAGTTCGGTATAAGACATGGGGGCAGCACCGTACCGGAAAGGTCAGGTGTTGCACTCAGTTTTTGCCGCCGCCCACCCTATGCCTTTGCAAACAGAATGGTACTTTGGAAGGAGACAGCAACCTGCATTGGTAGTGCCTTCGGTGCAGACCAGAGCGCCTGAGAGGCAAGGCGAGAAAGCCGATTTACAGACGAAAAAAAACGCGGCCTGAGCCGCGCTGCAACAATGGACATCCGTGCTCGTGGGATAACGCTGGCCGGAATGCCCGCGCCCTTGGGCGCTCTGCAAGTCAACCGACGCGCGGGAGCAAGCGCGCCGGGTCCACCGAGAAGCGTTAGAAAAAGCCCAGCGGATTGATGTCGTAACTGACCAGCAGGTTCTTGGTCTGCTGATAGTGGTCGAGCATCATCTTGTGGGTTTCGCGGCCGACGCCGGATTTCTTGTAGCCACCGAACGCGGCATGCGCCGGATACAGGTGATAGCAGTTGGTCCAGACGCGACCGGCCTTGATGGCGCGGCCCATGCGGTAGGCGCGGTTGATGTCGCGAGTCCAGACACCGGCACCCAGACCGAATTCGGTGTCGTTGGCGATGGCCAGCGCTTCGGCCTCGTCCTTGAAGGTGGTCACGGCCACCACCGGCCCGAAGATCTCTTCCTGGAACACGCGCATCTTGTTGTGGCCCTTGATCAGGGTCGGCTGCACGTAGTAACCGGTCGCCAGACCACCTTCGAGCTTCTCGGCGGCGCCGCCGGTGAGAATCTCCGCACCTTCGCCACGGGCGATATCCATGTAGGACAGGATCTTGTCGAACTGCTGCTCGGACGCCTGGGCGCCGACCATGGTGTCGGTATCCAGCGGGTCGCCGCGCTTGATCTGCAGGATTTTCTTCATCACCACTTCCATGAAGGGCTCGAAGATCGACTCCTGAATCACCGCACGGGACGGGCAGGTGCAGACCTCGCCCTGGTTGAAGAACGCCAGCACCAGCCCTTCAGCGGCTTTCTCGATGAACGCCGGCTCGGCATTCATGATGTCTTCGAAGAAGATGTTCGGACTCTTGCCGCCCAGCTCCACGGTGCTCGGAATGATGTTCTCGGCGGCGCACTTCATGATGTGCGAACCGACTGGGGTCGAGCCGGTGAAGGCGATCTTGGCGATGCGGGTGCTGGTGGCCAGCGCCTGACCCGCTTCACGGCCGAAGCCCTGAACGATGTTCAGCACGCCTGGCGGCAGCAGGTCGCCGATGATTTCGGCAAACACCGTGATGGACAGCGGGGTCTGCTCGGCGGGTTTGAGGACCACGCAGTTACCTGCGGCCAGCGCCGGAGCCAGTTTCCAGGCGGCCATCAGGAAGGGGAAGTTCCATGGAATGATCTGACCGACCACGCCCAGCGGTTCGTGGAAATGGTAGGCGGCGGTGTGCTCGTTGATCTCGGCAGCGCTGCCTTCCTGGGCGCGCAGGCAGCCAGCGAAGTAACGGAAATGGTCAGCTGCCAGCGGAATATCGGCGTTCAGGGTTTCACGCACGGCCTTGCCGTTGTCCCAGGTCTCGGTGACGGCAAGCTTTTCCAGGTTGGCTTCGATGCGGTCAGCGATCTTCAGCAGGATCAGCGAACGATCCTGGGCCGAGGTCTTGCCCCAGGCATCGGCGGCGGCGTGGGCGGCATCCAGGGCCTTGTCGATATCTTCGGCGCCGGAACGCGGGAATTCGCCGATCAACGAGCCATCCACCGGACTGGTGTTGGCGAAATACTCACCCTTCACTGGCGGCACGAATTCGCCACCGATGTAGTTGCCGTAGCGAGGCTTGAGGGTAACGACGGCGCCTGCGGTACCGGGTTGGGCGTAAATCATGAGCGGCCTCTCTCTTTCACTTGTGGGAGCCTGACCGGGATATGGACAGGACATGGAGCGATCTTAGGCAGCCCGAGTCTATCACCGGAATGCACCCTATGACCAGATGCCGTCCTCATTTGGTAGTAGACGCGAAGCCTTGATCCGACGCAGGAACAGCCTGCTGGAATGGAAAAGATCGACTCGCCGCTTCACTTTCGCCCAGAAAAAACCGGTCAATCTAACCCTGTTCGGCCAAACACAATTGACCAACGACAAGATCAACAAGCCGATATGAAAATAATTTAAATAAGCAAGCCGAACACTACCAACTGAGCATCAAAACAGCCCGAAAGTTGGGCGGTTGCAGAAGCTGAGTGCAACACGGTTATTGATTTGAAGCTGGAGCATGATGCCGCATAGCCATGGCTTCCTGCATCACCTCGCCCATGACTTCGATCGGGCACTTGAAATCGAAGCGTTTACGGGGGCGCATATTCAGCTCCAAGGCGATGGCATTCAATTGCTCTTGACTGTGTACCGACAAGTCAGTCCCCTTGGGCAGGTACTGGCGGATCAGGCCGTTGATGTTTTCGTTGCTACCGCGCTGCCAGGGGCTGTGCGGGTCGCAGAAGTAAATAGCGACCCCTGTCTGCTGGGTGATTTCAGCATGCCGCGCCATCTCCCGGCCCTGGTCGTAGGTCATGCTCTTGCGCATCGCCAGCGGCATGCTGTTGAGCGCTGCACTGAAGCCCTCCATCGCCGAGGTCGCCGTTGCGTCGTTCATCTTCATCAGCATCAGGTAGCCACTGGTGCGCTCCACCAACGTGCCTACCGACGAGGCGTTGGCCTTACCCTTGATCAGGTCGCCCTCCCAATGCCCCGGCATCAGCCGGTCTTCGATCTCTGGCGGGCGAACATGAATGCTGACCATCTCAGGGATCTGGCCGCGCCGATCCACGCCACCAGAGCGCGGCCGGCGCGTCGTCTTGCCTTGGCGCAGGCAGACGATCAGCTCCTTGCGCAACTCGCCGACCGGCAAGGCATAGATCGCGTTATAGATCGTCTCACGACAGACGTAGGCATCTCTGAGGTTGGGTATGGTCATGCTGCGCAGCTTGCCGGCAATCTGCTCGGGAGACAAACGCTTACGCAGCATGTGGGCCACCAGTTCGAAGCGCTCGCTGCCCGGCACAAGCTTGCGCTTGGGGCGACAAACCTGGCGCCGAATGTTCATCTGTTGCTGGGCGCAGCGGGCCGAGTAAGCACCACTACTGCCTCGATTGCGCTTCAGCTCTCGGCTGATGGTCGAGGGCGACCTGTCAATCAGGCGAGCAATGCCGCGCAGGCTGAAGCCTTGAGCTTGACTGAGTTGAATGATGGCGCGCTCTTCGACGCTGAGTTCGGAATAGGACATAGGGGCAGCACCGTACCGGAAAGGTCAGGTGTTGCACTCAGTTTTCGCGGCCGCCGACATTAACGGAGGGTTTATGATAACGCTAAGAGAAAAGTTAATTGGTACGTGGGAAATGGAGGATTTCAAGATCGTTGAGGGGGGGCTGCTTGTCGACCCACCTTTGGGGCCAGTCGAGACCTGTGGCGGCTATCTGATCTATTCGGCGGACGGACATATGGTCGCCTTTCTTTCGCAGAAAGATATCCCTCGGTTCGAAGATAATTCTCTGGATGGTGGAACGTTGGAAGAGAGAGCGCGCGCTAATCAAGGTATTATTACTTATGTTGGCACCTTCGATATTGATGAGAAAAATTCGACGGTCACTCATCATGTCAAGTACGCAAGTGTCCCTAATATGATTTCCAGAGACCTGCTGCGTATATGCGTATGGGAAGGGGAGAAACTCAAGCTGGACACCCCGCCCATGGAATTCGGCGGACAGATGAAATCCTCCTACATCTTATGGCGGCGCGTCAACTCGCATTATTGAAGGCGGTCTCTGGCTGGAGTTTCAAGTGGCACTATGCCGCACACTCGCGCTGCAACGGCTGCGAGCGTGTGGCATGAGTAAGTATCGGACGTAAGCTTTGCAGAACTAGATTTTCATGTTCTGCAGAGTCGTACGAACTTATCAAGAATAAAAACAAAAACAAAAGGTAGCATAATGCGCAACATTAAGTTGAGGATTATTGGTGCAGCTTTTGGCATCTCGGCTGTACTGGATGGCCACGCTGCTGACACTAACGAAAAGGGAGAAGGCTCCCTGTTTCGCGAAATATTTGGAGATGGCTTAACACGTGACTTTGGGATTACCGTCTCTGGTCTGCTCGACGTGGCCTACTCGCGTAATAACCGTTCTTCCTCCGCTGCACGCAAGGGAGGGCAGACCAACTTACCAGTTTCCGGTTTTGCTGATGAAGGGCTAGAGTTCGGCAGTCTGCATCTGCTCGTCGACAAACCGCTCACCAGTACCATGGTGTCGCGTATCACACCAAAACCTGGGCCGGCACCGCAGCAATCGGATTTCGGTTTCACTATCGAAGCGGTCTATGGTCGCAACGCGCAATATGCTGGCACCTATGGCTGGGATATGGGGTGGGGCATGAACCAGAGTGACTCCATCAAGGCGCGTGAAGACAAAGACCTCTTTTTCGTAATACCCAATTTTGCCGCTACCGCCTATCTGCCTGTCGGAGAAGCCGGTATCAATGTGATGGCTGGTATCTTCGGCTCCGGCTTAGGTAACGAAATTCCAACAAACCTGCGGGCAGCGCGCAACACTTTTGCGAGCAAAAGCTATGCCTTCATGGCTCAAGTGGGTACGGTTTCAGGTGTCTTACTTGGCACCCGTCTGCTCAATAACGAAAGCATGCTTCTTGGTGGCGAACTTGGCGTGGTTCAGGGATGGAAGAATCTGCGCGACAACAACGACAGCAAATCGCTGATGGGCGCACTGCGTTGGCGCACTGCAGACATGCAGACATGGCTCGATTACGAGTTTGTTGCTGGCAATGCACAGAATGATGATTTCGATGACGTGCAAACCCCAAAGGGTCGGGTGGTTTCGCCAGATGGCCAGTTTCGTCAGGAGCATTCGCTCACCGGTTGGCATCGTTTCTCCGAGCATTGGTCTATGGGCGCGGAGCTCCTTTATGGTCACCAAGATGGTGATGGCAAGGCCAGCACCATTGATGTTGTAGCAGGCCCCGGCTTCGATGGCGCGCACTGGTGGGGGGCGAATACAGTGCTGACCTTCCAATATCGACCCAACCTCTCGTTCTCTGTGCGCGGAGAGCATTTCAGCAACCCCGATGGTTACGCTCTATTTCCTTCAAGCACTGCCCGCGGCGACTTCAGCGCTGTCACTACTGGGCTGCGTTGGGACGTCAACGGCAACCTCTCGCTGCGCCCCGAGCTGCGTTACGACTGGTTCGACGCTCGCGACCAGGGCCGTCCTTTCGGCAACGGAAACGCTAGCTCCCAACTGACCGCGATGGTCGAAGCTTTGGTCTATTTCTAGTTGCCCGCTCCCCTGAGAGCTTGACTTTTGCTGCGACATCCCACGTGGGGTCTGGCCCGCGCATGCTTGGTGGGCACCGGAAACCAATAGAGAACTGCAACAAAATTATTTGGAGAATAAAAAGTGCGTAAAACAGTTGCCTCTGAAAGCTCTTGGAAGTACCAAGGATGGCGCGTTGCCTTAGGTGGAATGCTGGCGCTGGTAGCGGGCCCCAGTGTCTTTCTGCTCAGTTTCGGAATCTTCGTACAGCCTCTGGTGCAGGAGTTCGGTTGGACCATCACGCAGGTCACGATGGCAATCACCTTCATGTCCTTCGCATTGGTCCTGATTGCTCCTTTGCAAGGATATCTTGTTGATCGTTTTGGGGCGCGCAGAGTAATTCTGCCCAGTATTCTGTGTTTTTCCGCCGCCGTCGTGATGATGTCGAGACTGACAGCCGACCTCTGGCTTTACTACCTCGCTTGGCTAGTGCTCTGTATTTCGGGTCTTGGCATCTACCCTCTATCGTATCTGAGGACTGTTGGTACGTGGTTCGATCAACGCCTTGGCTTGAGTTTGGGTATTGCAAATGCGGGGGTCGGTATTGGTGGCGCATTATTGCCGCTTATCTTGGCCATCATAATCCCAACGTTGGGCTGGCGTATGGGATTCCTTTGCATTGCCATGATGGCTTTGATCACCTTTCCCATCGCATTCTTCTTCGTCAGGGAAAACGCGAGTGCCGGGAGCGCAAGCGGCAAGCCCACTGCTGTCGATGGGGTGGCATTTGGTGATGCAATCAGGACGCGGGATTTTCAGCTACTAGCGACCGTTTTCATACTCATGGGTTTTGTGACGACCGGGCTGATCGTGCATCAGATTCCAATCCTCACCGATGCAGGTATTCCCCCCCAGCAAGCTGCTCTCATACAGGCGACTTTCGGTGTTTTCGCCATTGTGGGACGAGTTTTGACGGGCCTGCTGCTCGATTTTATCTCCGCTCAGATTCTCATGATGGTCGTGGTGTTAGGGGCTAGCGTGTCCTGCGTGCTCTACGCGGTCGGTGTCGGTCCGGAGTTAGCGTTTGTTGCTGCGGCGCTCATTGGGCTTTTGCTCGGGGCGGAGTTCGACGTCCTAGGCTTCCTACTGAAAAAACACTTCGGCATTCGCTCATTCGGGCGGCTCTACGGCCTTGTGTACTCCGTGTTTCAATTAAGTGCGGGAATCGGTGCTGCAGTTCTGTCGTTAATGAATCAATCTTTTGCCAGCTATGCCAATGGCCTGATGCTGTTCGCCGTCATCCTTGCTATTTGTGCAGGTGTTCTGCTGTGGCATTACAGGCTAGGACAATCGATCAGCCCCGTGCCGCATGAGCCGGTACCGACCAACTGAAGCGAGGTGTGCCGTGATAGGCCCTGGCTACTGTGGTGGATGACAAGCCAGCGAGTGCCGGCGGAATGGCCGTGAATCTCGGTTGTAGGTAGCCAGGTAATGTTCGACGGATAACTTCAGACGTTTCAAGCTGGTATGCGCCTAGCGCTTTATTCATTCACTCAGTGTTGAGAAGCAGCGCTCCACCAAATTTAACCAAGACGCCGAAGTAGGCATGAAATGCACTTGGTATCGGGATGAGCGGCCAGCCATCCCCGTACCCTTTCGGTTTTGTGGGTGGCACAGTTGTGTCCGGTTTGCCGGTACACGCGCCGAGCGTGACGAGCTCTTCAGGTTGGTCCGGCCCAAGCGCCTCGACAAGGAGCTAGCGCGCAAGCTGGACTTGATCGAAGCGCATTATTCAGATCGATTGGGCTCCGGCTGGGCTTATACATCCAAGACCAGACCTGGATGTGGTTCAAGGTGACACTGCGCCTCCGGTCAAAACCGGTATCCGAGGCGAGTCCGAACGGACCCCAATGCTACGGTAAGGTTTTCATCATTGAGGACCGGACTATGGCAATCAACGCAACTGAAGCTCCAGCTTGGCTCATCACTGGGTGCTACAGTGGGTTTCGGTCAAGAACTTGCACAGCTGGGCATCGACCCGGGGTGTCGTTTCATCGCTACGCCCGGGAACAAGACACGACTCATGAGTTGAGCGCTTCTGATTGCACCATCAAGCGATTCGGCAATGCGCACCAGGCGTGCGCGCCGCGGATAGAGGCGATTTAAAGGCTCTAACGTCAGACGACCACTTCTACTTTTTTCATTCGGCGACTCAGCGTAGCAAGTGCCGCGAGTTGCGTCTTGATGAAATCTGCGGTTCCGGCATCCGAGATAACACCCGCATCAGCATCGATCTTAGCCATTGCCTGGCCAACCATGACCTCGGGCTTATTCAGGATATGTGCGTCAAAAAAGACGAGAATCTGTCGCAGGTGATACTGCGCGCGAGCGCCTCCAATCGCACCTGGGGAGGCGGTCTGGATTGCGACCGGCTTGCCCGCAAACGGCTGCGGCTGAGTGCGAGACAACCAATCCAGCGCGTTTTTCAGCGCACCGGGCACGGAGTAGTTGTACTCAGGCGTAACGATGATTACACCATCAGAGGCCGCTATGGCTTCCGCCATTGCTATGACGGCTGCTGGCATGCCTTCCGCTTGGAGGTCAGCATCATAATGGGGGAAATCACCTACAGAGCCGAGTTGTTGGATGGTCACCCCTTCAGGCGCAAGCGAGGGCAACGAATGCGCGACGACCCGGTTCAATGAGCCTTTACGCAAGCTCCCAAGCAGGACGACGAAGTGAAGCGGCTTGATTTCAGACATTCTGGTTCCTGCGGTCAAATTTGAGTCAGTTCGGCTGCCAGATCGGACAGCCACAGCCGGATCGGGTATGGAAGCAAGCTGACGTTGAGACCATGTTGCTGGACGGGTGAACCTCTTTCAAGAGCTGCCTCGTCTTTTCGCGAACGGCCTGCTACGGTTTCAAAATCGCTATTTTCGTTTGTGCCGCGCTGCCATGGACTTTGAGGGTCGGCAGAGGAAACTTTCATTTTTCAACGATAGCAAAACGAGCGTGGTCTGATAGTTCTTTCTCACGCTCCCAGGCGAAAGAGCACCATAGTTAGATAGGCAGGTTGTGGTAGGTTTGCCACGGATCTTCAGTGCATCGGCCATGGTGACAGCTCCGTAGACGGCAAGGGCAGGCCCGTTCTTCATTCGAGGAGCCAGTTCATATCCTTCCACGCTGGGTAGATCGACGAGCACGGTAAATGGGCTTGGAGGTTGCTCACCTGCTGAATATCACCGATGCGCGGCGACACTGCCTCCACCTGTCCGGGTTGCAGCTGTACCCCTCGCCCCTCGAGCACCACCGAACCATCGGCCCCGAAGGCGAAGCCTTGCGATCCCTCCGCACCGCGCAGCATGCCCATCAACCACCAGACCCGGTGATGGTGAATGGGCGTGCGCTGGCCCGGGCCCCAGACGAAGCTGACCACCGAGAAACGCTGCCGCGAATCTACATGCAGCAGGTACCGCATATAATGCTCGGGGATGCGGCTGGGCGAATTCCGCCGGTAGCCAGTCATCATGCCGCAGGTCGGCCAGCAGCGCACCGCCCTCCTTTAACGCGCGCGCCTCGTCTGTCGCCTCGTCGATCAGATGGCGAAGCCGTGCAGGAAGGCGCGCGATCGGTCCACGCTTGGGGCTTGATGCATGACGCTCTCCTTGTTTTTGTTCTTGAGCGGATGGCTCCGTTTCGGAACAGCGGCCGGCGAGCGCTATGTGCCCTAGTCAGCCATGGCCTCGTCGACGATCTCGATCCAGTGCCGCACCAGAGTGCGGTTGGCGCCGTCCAAATGGGTTTGGCAGCCGATATTGGCCGTAACGATGACATCCGGCATGCCGCTCTCCAGCGCGTTGAGTTTGTTGTCGCGCAGCTGCTTCGACAGCACCGGCTGGGTGACCGAATAGGTGCCGGCCGAACCGCAGCAGAGGTGAGCATCGGGCACCGGCGTCAGGGTAAAGCCGAGGCGGGTCAGCACCTGCTCAACCGCCCCGCCAAGCTTCTGGGCGTGCTGCAGCGTGCACGGACAATGAAACGCCATGCGCTTGTCGGCTTTGGTATTCAGCCGCTCAAGTTCGGCGCTGCGCATCACTTCCACCAAGTCCTTGGCCAGCATGCTGACCCGCGCGGCCTTGGTCGCATACGCGGGGTCGTCCCGCAGCAGATGACCATAGTCCTTGATGAAGGCACCGCAACCGCTGGCTGTCTGCACAATGGCTTCGGCGCCGCCTTCGATGGCGGGCCACCAGGCGTCGATGTTGCGTCGTGCACGGTCGAGGCCGGCTTGCTGGGCGTTCAGGTGATAGTCCACCGCACCGCAGCAACCAGCCTCCCGCGCGGTCGTCACGCTGATGCCGAGGCGATCGAGCACGCGTGCCGTGGCGGCGTTGGTATTGGGGGACAGGCTCGGCTGCACGCAACCCTCAAGCATGAGCACGCGACGCGCATGCAGTACCTGCGGCCGCGGCTTGGCCGGCGTTACTTGACGCGGCATGTGCGCACGCAGCGTGGCGGGCATCAGTGGGCGAAGTGCATTGCCGGTGCCAAGCAGCGCCTTGAACAGACCTGGACGTGGAATAACATTGCGCAAGCCGGTGCGCAGCAGGCGCTCACCGACCGAGCGCTGCACCTGCTGCTCCATGAAGTCGCGACCGATATCCAGCAGGTTGTGGTACTGCACGCCGGACGGGCAGGTGGTTTCGCAGTTGCGACAGGTCAGGCAGCGGTCCAGATGAGTCTGGGTGCTTTCGGTAACTTCACCGCCTTCGAACATCTGCTTCATCAGGTAGATGCGCCCACGCGGGCCATCCAGCTCATCGCCAAGCAACTGATAGGTCGGGCAGGTGGCGTTACAGAAGCCGCAATGCACGCAGGAGCGCAGGATGCTCTCGGCTTCCTCGGCACGCTGCAGCTTGTTCGCGGCTTCGCTGAAATTGGTTTGCATATCAGACCTCGGAATACATGCGGCTGGGATTGAAGATCCCCTGCGGATCGAGCGCGGCCTTGAGTTGGCGGTGATAGCGCAGCAAGGGTTGGCCCAGCGGCTGGAACGGGCTAGCCGTGGCGCCGGCGGTAAGGCAGGTGGCATGGCCGCCGACTTCACTGACGATGGCGCGGATGGTCTCTGCCTCGGCATCGGATTTCAGCCAGCGCTGAGCACCGGCCCAGTCGATCAGCTGCTCACCGGGCAAGGCCAGCACCGCGGTATCGGTGGGTAGCGATAGGCGCCACAGCGGGCGCGCGTCGCTGAAAAAATCCAGGCGCTGCTCGCGCAGGTCCTGCCAGTAGCCCGCCTCCAGTTCCTGTCCGCCGATGCGGTCGCAGGCGGCGTTGACCGAACCTTCGCCGCCTTCCAGACGCAGATGCAACACCTGGCCGTCATGGCTCGCGGCGGTGATCGGCACCGGTTGCTGGCCCCATTCGGCGAGCTTGAGCAGCGCGCGATCCAGCGGCATCTCGACACGCAGGTTGCGGCACAGACGCGGCTTGGGCAGCACCTTCAGCGAGACCTCAGTAAGTACGCCAAGGCAACCAAAGCTGCCGGCCATCAAGCGCGACAGGTCGTAGCCGGCAACGTTCTTCATCACTTCGCCGCCGAAGCGCAGGTGCTTGCCGAGGCCGGTGATCACACGGGTGCCGAGTACAAAATCGCGGACCGAACCACTCCAGGGCCGCCGTGGCCCGGACAGGCCAGCCGCGATCATGCCGCCAACCGTGGAGCCTTCGCCCAGATGCGGCGGTTCGCACGGCAGCATCTGGTTGGCTTCATCCAGTGCGGATTCCAGCTCCGCCAACGGAGTGCCGGCGCGAACGCTGATCACCAGCTCTGTCGGGTCATAGGTCACGATGCCGCGATGGGCGCGGGTATCAAGCGGCGTGCCCTCGACCTGACGACCTAGGAAGACTTTGCTACCGCCGCCCTGAATGCGCAGCGGCGTATTGCTGGCCAGCGCCTGATTGACCTGGTCGACCAGATGCTCGCTGGCATCGAAAGAAACCGTCATCAGAAGCGCTCCAGTTCAGGGAAGGGCAACTGCCCACCATGTACATGCATACCGCCGAACTCAGCGCAGCGATGCAGCGTCGGGATGTTCTTGCCTGGGTTGAGCAAGCCACTAGGGTCGAACGCCGCTTTCACTGCGTGGAACAGCGTCAACTCGTCGGCGTTGAACTGGGCGCACATCTGGTTGATCTTTTCGCGACCGACTCCGTGCTCGCCAGTGATAGAGCCGCCGACCTTCACGCAAAGTTCGAGAATCTTGCCGCCCAGCGCCTCGGCCCGCTCCAGCTCACCCTCAGTGTTGGCATCGAAGAGAATCAGCGGGTGCATGTTGCCGTCGCCGGCATGGAACACGTTGGCCACGCGCAGACCGTACTCCTCGGACAGATCGGTAATGCCTTTGAGCACACCTGGCAGTTCGCGCCGCGGGATGGTGCCGTCCATGCAGTAGTAGTCCGGCGAGATCCGACCGACCGCCGGGAACGCATTCTTTCGCCCGGCCCAGAATTTGACCCGCTCGGCTTCGTCCTTGGCCAGGCGCACTTCGGTGGCACCGGCCAGCTTGAGCACTTCGCCCACCCGCGCGCAGTCGTCGTGCACGTCGGCCTCAACGCCATCCAGTTCGCAGAGCAGGATCGCTTCCGCGTCCACCGGGTAGCCAGCGTGGATGAAATCTTCTGCAGCGCGGATAGAGAGGTTGTCCATCATCTCCAGGCCACCGGGAATGATGCCCGCGGCAATAATGTCGCCCACCGCGCGCCCTGCTTTCTCTACAGAATCGAATGCCGCCAGCAACACCTTGGCGACCTGCGGCTTGGGCAGGAGTTTGACCGTCACCTCCGTGACGATGCCAAGCATGCCTTCTGATCCAGTGAACAGCGCCAGCAGATCGAAACCCGGCGAATCCAGCGCATCGGAGCCGAGCACCATGCGCTCGCCTTCAACGGTCAGGATGTCCACCTTGAGCAGGTTGTGCACAGTCAGGCCGTACTTGAGGCAATGCACACCGCCGGCATTCTCCGCGACATTACCGCCGATAGAGCAGGCAATTTGCGACGAGGGATCGGGCGCGTAATAGAGGTCATAAGGCGCGGCGGCCTGGGAAATTGCCAGGTTGCGTACACCGGGCTGAACGCGGGCGAAGCGACCGCCCGGGTCGACTTCGAGAATATTGTTGAAACGTGCCATCACCAACAGGATGCCCTGTTCCAGTGGCAACGCACCGCCAGACAGACCTGTACCAGCGCCACGAGCGACCACCGGCACACCACGCTTGTAGGCAATCTTCAGCAGGGTTTCGACCTGCTCAATGCGCTCGGGCAGCACGACCAGCATGGGCGTGGTGCGGTAGGCGGACAGGCCGTCACACTCGTAAGGCCTGAGGTCTTCGCCGCGATGGAGGATGTCCATGTCGGGCAGTTGTGCTTGCAGATCGGCCAGCAGCGCCGGCTTGTCGACCTTGGGCAGTTCACCGTCGACGCGTTCGTCGTAGAGGATGTTCATGTCAGTTAGGGCGCTCGTCTTGTAATCGGGTGGTTGTCACCCGGCTATTGTGCTGCGGTTGTCCTTCTCCCCACGCTTCCAGCCACATGGTCGCGCGGACCAACCGCTGCTCCTCTTGCTCGATCTCTCGCAGGTTGTCGCGTATCCCGTTGATATGCTCCCTCGCCGCCCGTTGCGCCTGCTCAGGCATCCGCTCGATCACCGCGTGGTAGAGCCGCGCATGCCGCCGGTCAATCTGCCGCTTCTGCACTGGCCGGTGGTAGAGGTTGTTCACCGAGGCGAACACCGAGGACAGCATCAGGTCGGTCAGCGACTGCAGTGTGTGGACCAGCACTGGGTTATGCGAGGCCTCGCAGATCGCTAGGTGGAAGGCATGGTCTAGATGCGCGTGGTGGTGCGGATCGGGTTCGCCGTTCTCATGCGCGGCGACCATTTCCTCGTATCTCCGGCGCAGCAGGACGAAGTCGGCGTCGGTTCCACGCAGCGCGGCCAGGCGGGCGGACTCGGCTTCTAGCAAAGCGCGCACTTCCAACAAGTCGTACAGCGTGCGCGGCTGCGAGCGGAACAGGTGCATTAGCGGGCTGGCGTCCTGCGGGCCCGACAGCGGGGCGACGAATGAGCCGCGGCCCTGCGACGTCTCGATGACCCGGCGCCCGCGCAACGCCCTCAGACCTTCACGCAGGGCCGAGCGGGAGATGCCAAGCCGGTCGCACAGGAGACGTTCGGAGGGCAGAGCCTGTCCCACCTTGAGCACGCCGTCGACGATCAGCCGTTCTATCCGTTCGGCAACAACGTCCGCCACCTGGCGTCGTGCGGGTTGAGTATCCAACATGTGATACCTCGTAACTGGTGCTTCGAGCACCGCTTCCTGCTCCCAGCGGCTCACTCCGCGTTCTAAGCTAGGCATACAACGTTCTTTCAATGCACAACCTTGGCGGTGCGAAATCCAGTACCGGCGCAGCTTCAGCCCTTCCCATCGGCCCACACCTGGGCCGTCTACACAGTCACGGTTGCCCGCTGAGGCGTCCGTCCCAGGCGTTCAGCACGATCTGACGATAGGCGAGGGCGGAATCGGCCACCGGAAACGCCTTGGCCAGTCGCGTTACAGCGAGGGCATCAGCGATCAAATCGTCCAGTGTTCCTTCCTCGATTCCAAAGGATTTGAGGTCGCTGGGAATGTCCAGGCGCTCGATCATGGCGCGAACCGCCACGGGAACCCGGCGCGCGGATTCTTCCGGGCAGCCCGTTGCCAATCCCATCATTGTCGCGATTTCGACCAGCTCGCTCTGGCGCGCTTCGCATAGCGCATCGAGCACATAGGGGAGCATCACCGCGTTGGTGCTGCCATGACTTTTATGGGTTTGGCCTGCAACCGCATAGGCGATGCCATGGCCCGCGTTGAGCCCGGCGGTGCCGTAGGACAGTGCTGCATAGATACTGGCGTAGGCCATGCCGACGCGTGCCTCGGTATCGTCGCCTTGTTTGTAGGCGCGTTCCATCCAGGCGAAGCATAGGCGCATCGATTCCTTGGCGAAAAGCATGGTCAGCGGCGAGCGACCGCTATAGCCCGGATCGGGATTGCCGTTACGTTCGAACTGCGCGCTATCCAGCGTCAGGAAGGATTCGATGGCGTGGGTGAAGGCATCGATGCCGGCATCGGCGGTCACGCGGGGAGGGCAGGTGTAGGTGAATTCGGGGTCGATCAGAGCGATTTGCGGGCGCAGTGCGTTATCCATCACTGCGATCTTGGTCGCGTTTGCAGGATCGAGCAGAATCGCGCCGGGGGTCGCTTCTGAGCCGGTGCCCGCGGTCGTCGGCAGGGCGATCAAAGGGAGTGGCTTGCAACCGCCGATGTCGCCTGTGAACTCGGAAATGGGTCGTCCTTGTGGCAGCGTCAGGCATAAGGCCTTTGCCAGGTCGATATTGCTGCCACCACCCAAGGCGATGACATGGTCGAGTTGTTTGCCGCCCAGCTGCTCACGCAGGGCAGCGGTGGCTTCATCGCACAAGCCTGTCGTGGGGTCGGGCAGGCCACCGGCATAGACAATGGTGTCGATGCCCTGTTGCTCGGCCGCCTCGGTGTATTCGACCACCCAGGGTGTTTTCTCGGCGAAGAAGGCATCGGTGACGATGACGCCAGAGCGATAGCCCAGCCTGGCCAGCAGTTGGGGCAGTTGCCGACGTGTGCCGTTGCCGATGATCAACCGACCGGGCGCGCAGAAATGGATCAGATCTTCAGTTCTCATGTTCGCTCCTGAGCGAGGTGATGCTTGGCGATGAAGGCTTGGATATGCGCGGTCACGACGGAGGTGTTTTCTGTCAGCAGGCTATGCCCGGCGCCTTCGATAATGTGCAGCTCGGAGTTCGCGATGCCTTCGGAAAGCCAGCGAGCATGCTCCATAGGCGTATCCGGATCGGCGCTCCCCTGGATAATCAGTACGGGCAATTGGATATCGCCGAGACTGGCGGAGTGATCGACGTTCCGTAGCCCTTCCCAGGTCCAGGCGACCGCCTGGTGGTCGGCGGCCAAGGCGAGATTCAGGCGCTTCTCGCGGGCATCGACTTCTTCCAGAAGCTGATCGCCCTGTTGGCTGAACCAGGGCGCACGCCCGGGTAGTGGGCTTCCGGACAGCAGAATCAAAGCGGATGGCTGCGGCCAGTCGTTCCGGCGCAGGTATTCGAGCGCCACGGATACGCCCATGCTCCACCCAGCTAAGATGAATGGGCTGCTGTCGAGATACTGACGAGCTGCTTGCGCCAGGTCCTGGCTGAAGGCTGCCAATTCGTAGTCCTGCGGGCCTTGCCCACGTATGGCGTCGCAGCGCCCGCGCAGGTTGGGGAGAACGAAATCCGCCTGGGCTGCGCAGGCCCTGGCGACAGGCAACCAGGCAGCGGACGTGCCTTGGATACCATGGACGGCCAGAACCTTGGTCTGTCCTATTTTCATCGATGTGTTAGTCATTATTCTTCCTCGATGTACAGCTGATATATGAGTGTAGCTGAATACTTTCCCCTTTTGCTATGCTGCAACCGGATTTCAAAGGAAGGCGTAATGGATAGCAGCACCCTCGAAGCACCCCTCGATCTGAAGGGGAAATCAAAAGCGAAGCTCACGGACGTTGCCTATCAGCAACTGGAAGAAGCAATCGTCACGCTGCGTATCCCACCTGGCACGCTTATTTCAGAGCAGTCGCTAAGCGAGATGACGGGTATTGGCCGCACGCCATTGCGTGAGGCCGTACAGCGTCTGGCACGCGAACACTTGATCTTGGTCATGCCGCAACGGGGTTTGCTGATCCCGAACATCGATATCGGTAAACAGCTGCGGTTGCTTGAGACTCGGCGGGAAATCGAGCGGCTTGTCTGCCGCAGTGCCGCCAAGCGTGCGAGCGAGCAGCAGCGAGTGAGCTTCGTGCGGCTGGCCCAACAATTCAATGCGGCGGCCATCGACGATGATGATGTGACCTTCATGCGCTCCGACCGCGAGTTTAATGAGCTGTGCGTGGTCGCGGCGAGAAACGAATTTGCTGGAAGTGCGCTGCGCTCGCTGAACGGCCTCTCCCGACGCTTCTGGTATCTGCACTACAAGCAGGCGGCTGATTTGCCGGAAATGGCCCGTCTGCACGCAGGCGTAGCCGCGGCGATTGCCGCGGGCGATCCGGCGGAGGCAGCACGAAGCCTGGATCGGCTGATTGACAATATCGAGACGTTTACCAAGGCAACTGTATTGCTCGATCAGCTATGAGCGGCAAATCGCCGTTCAAAAGTGGTACGACCAATTTGCTCAGGGCAGGTGGGTTTGGCTAGAAAGTGGCAGTCGCGCAGTTGCTTGGCTAGCTCGGATGGATGATCGAATAGATACCCGCCGAGCCGCAACAAGCGGCAACCCGGAAGTGATTGCCACCGCCAATATCGGTTGTCGAACCCGCCTCGAAGGTGCCGTCGCACACCGGTGCGGCACTGGACCGAAATCGCCAAGGAGACGATAAGTTGGACTGCCTGGAACAATCGGATGGAGGGCCTAATATGAGCAAAGTTTTGCGCCTAGATCGGCTTCGCCGGTTCGTGACCGAGTTTGCCGTCCTGTTGGAGGGGCGGCCTGCTGAAACGGTGCTTCTTGAGCAGGGTCAGACGATGTTGCGGCAACTGGTCGAGCACGACGACTGGTTGCCTGAGCAGTACGCGCAACCGCACCCCGAGCATTACTTGCAGTACCTGCTGCATGTCGATTCGCTGCAACGTTTCTCGGTGGTCAGCTTCGTCTGGGGCCCGGGCCAGCGCACGCCGGTACATGATCATCGTGTCTGGGGCATGATCGGCATGCTGCGCGGCGCCGAGCTTGGTCAGCGCTCCGAGCGTCAGGCCGATGGTTCGCTGCAGCCCTGCGGTGAGCCGCTGCGGCTCGAATGCGGTGATGTCGAGTGCGTGTCACCGGCCATCGGTGATATCCATCAAGTCAGCAATGCCTTCGATGACCGTGTCTCGATCAGCATTCACGTCTACGGTGGCAACATCGGCGCGGTGAAGCGTGCGGTCTATCAGGCAGATGGCAGCGAGAAGCCGTTCATTTCCGGCTATAGCAATCAGCATTTGCCCAATATCTGGGATTTGAGCAAAGAAGCCTGAGCGAGCGGGCGTTGCTGCCCGTTCATTATTCAGCTCTGAGCAGTGGCCAGACGTGAAGGCTCAGACGGTAACAGGCTGGATTCGAGGCTTTTCTCCAGGCGAATGGCGATGAACTTCGAAGTGGGCGTATGGCTTCTCTCACCATAGCTTTCTAGGGGCACCAAGGGGTTGGTCTCCGGATAATAGGCGGCGGCCTGGCCCAGCGGGGTATCGTAGGCCAACAGCGTCATGCCGGTTACTCGGCGCTCGATGCCATCGTCCCAGAGGGAAACCAGATCGACCTTCTGCCCAGGTTCATAACCTAGTCGCTGAATGTCCTGCAGGTTGACGAAAATCACGTCGCGCATGCCTTTCACGCCCCGGTAACGGTCCTCCAGGCCATAGATGGTGGTGTTGTACTGGTCGTGAGAACGAAGACTTTGCAGGATCAGATCCGGGGTTACGCCGAGGTTGCGAACCTGCTGCGGCAGCAGTTCTTCCGGCAGGGCGTGAGCGCTGAACGCAGCCTTACCTTCAGGCGTATTCCATTGCCGTTGGGATGCGGCGTTGCCCAGGTAGAAGCCTCCCGGTGCGCTTAGTTTTTGCTCGAAGTCGGCAAAGCCCGGAATGGTCGCGGCAATCAGCTGGCGAACACGTGCGTAGTCTTCGACCAGCCAGGCCCAGTCAACCGGGTGAGCGCCGAGTGTCGCCGCGGCGATTCCAGCGACGATCGCCGGTTCCGAACGCATCAGGGGCGACAGCGGCTCCAGCTGACCATGGGAAGCGTGGACCATGCTGAACGAATCCTCGACCGTCACTGCCTGCGGTCCACCAGCTTGTCGGTCGATATCGGTGCGGCCCAGGCAGGGGAGAATCAGCGCCTCGCGCCCACAGGTCAGATGGCTGCGGTTGAGCTTGGTGCTGATCTGCACGGTGAGCTCGCAGTTCTGCAGAGCCTGATGGGTGCGCGCTGAATCGGGCGTGGCCTGGGCGAAATTACCGCCCAGCGCGATGAATACGCGAGCCTCTCCGGTGAGCATGGCGTTGATCGCCGCGACCGCGTTGTCTCCGGGCTGGCGTGGTACGGCAAAGCCGAATTGCTTTTCCAGCGTATCCAGGAACGCCTGCGTTGGCCGTTCATTGATGCCCATGGTGCGGTCACCCTGCACGTTGCTGTGACCGCGGACCGGACATAGGCCGGCGCCGGGCTTGCCGATGTTGCCGCGCAACAACGCGAGGTTGGTGATCTCCTGGATCGTCGCAACCGAATGCTGATGCTGGGTAATGCCCATGGCCCAGCAGATGATCACCCGTTCGGCATCGGCATACAGGCGCGCGGCCTGCTCGATGTCGTTACGTGAAAGCCCAGACTGGGACTCGATCTGCTGCCAGGGTGTCGCCTCGACGAGGGTTAGGTAAGCGTCGAGGCCATGCGTGTGCTGGGCAATGAAGGCATGATCGAATAGCCCCGGCTGCTGCGCGGCCTGCGCCTCGCGTTCCCATTGCCATAGGAATTTGGCCATACCGCGCACGAGCGCCATGTCGCCACCGAGATTCGGTCGGAAATAGGCGGTGCTGGTCGCGCGATCCCGGTTGGAGAGCATTTCCAGCGGGTTCTGCGGATGCTGGAATCGCTCAAGTCCGCGCTCTTTCAGCGGATTGAACACCACCACGCGGGCGCCGCGCTGGACGGCCTCGCGCAGCGGTTCGAGCATCCGCGGGTGGTTGGTGCCAGGGTTCTGCCCGAGCACGAAGATCGCGTCGGCATGTTCAAAATCCTCGAAGCTGACGGTGCCCTTGCCCACGCCGATGCTCTGGCCCAGCGCCACGCCGCTGGCTTCGTGACACAGGTTCGAGCAGTCCGGGAAGTTGTTGCTGCCAAACGCCCGGACGAACAGCTGATAGAGATAGGCGGCCTCGTTACTGGCACGCCCTGAGGTGTAGAACTCGGCCTGGTTGGGGCTTTCCAGGCGATTGAGGTGTTCCGCAATCAGCGCGAAGGCTTCATCCCAGCCGATGGGGCGGTAGCGGTCGCTGGCGCTGTCATAGCGCAGTGGCTCGGTCAGACGCCCTTGATATTCGAGCCAGTAATCACTTTGCCCACGCAATTGGCTGACGCTGTGGCGGGCGAAAAAGGACGCATCGACGCGGCGCTTGGTGGCTTCCCAGTTCACCGCCTTGGCGCCGTTTTCGCAAAATTTGATCGGCCCTGTCTCGGCGGATTCGCCCCAGGCACAGCCGGGGCAATCGAAACCACCGTGTTGATTGGTCTTGAGCAGGGCGCGGATGTTCTTCAGCGCGTTGTCGCTACCGAGCCAGTGCCCGGTAACGCTGCGCAGCGCGCCCCAACCTCCGGCCGCGCCGGCATAAGGCTGATAGCGGGTGGCAGGCTTGAAACGATCATGACGGGACATGCGATGCCTCGCGACTCAGGGTATTAGCAATAAAGCTGAAAGGTCATTGTCTTCGGTCCGAGGGCAATAACCGATTCCTAATGCAACGCAGGATGAGCGCGTTGCGCGCCCATCCTGCGTTCCCATCATTTCCCTTAGCGAGTGGTCATCGCACTCAGATCGCTTTCGTCCAGTTCCGGGCCGTCGAGGGTGACGTGCTTGTCGCCCTTGCGGAATTTCGCGATGACCGGCTTCAGCTCTTCCTTGACGTGCTTTTCACTATAGCCGTTGAACAGATGGCCCAGCAGTCCGCGGCGCAGGTCCGTGGTGCCCATGAACCAGTCGGCGATGGGGAAGGTGATGTTCATGTTGTACTTCATCATGATTCCCCAGTTGTGGTGGGCCGTGTGGTGGCGGCGGGCGGTGTTGATGAACGGTACGTTGCGCACGAACCAGTTCTCATGCACGTGGCAGCAGTAGTGGAAGGTCTCGTAGATCAGGTACTGCACGACCATCGTCAGGAACACGATGAAGCCCGCGTTGGCGTTGAATATCAGATACGTCAGGTAGCCGAGCGACGTGCCCGCGACACCCAGAGTCGCCAGTACGCGCCAGGGGAAGAAGACGATGCGAAATTCCTGGGAGGAATCGATGGTCGCTTCCACGTCAGTGAAATATTGATGGTGCTGACGTGTGTGGCGTTCATAGATGGCGCGCAAGGCCCAGACGTCGATGCGCTTGTGCATGACGTAGCGGTGCATGAACCATTCGACGAAGTTTCCGGCGAGGAACACCGGCACCATCAGCAGCCATTCCCAGGTCGCGCCCTGTATCTGCGAAAGGCAGTACCAGGCCGCTGTGAGGCCCACCCCATACAGCACCGCGACGTGTAGCAGCCCGTTATAGTGGGGGCTGATGTCGGCTTTGTACTCTTCCCGAAATTTACGCTGGCGTTCAGTCATCATGGTGGTGCTCTCCGGCTTTGTTTGTTGTACACGACTGATATATTAGATGCGACTGCGAGATTACGCTAGTGTTTATTTTAAATGCAGCTAATATATCAGCTGCGTGCAAGCTTCCAGACAACAACAAAATATGGAGTACGGCTATGACCACGATTGCCTATATCGCGGCCCGCTTCGAGCGGCTGCCTATGTCGGGCTATCAACGAAAGCTCTTTGCGATCATTGCGACCGCATGGTTTTTTGACGCGCTGGACCTGGGCATGATGACCTTCATGCTGGGTTCGATCTCCGCCGAATTCGGCCTCACCTCGACACAGGCGGGCCTGTTGGCCAGCTCCAGTTTCGTGGGAATGTTTCTTGGCGCGGCCATCGCCGGCATGCTTGCCGATAGATACGGTCGCAAGCCGATTTTTCAGCTAAGCATGATTTTCTGGGGTGTTGGCAGCCTCTTATGCGGCTTCGCTGAGAATGTCGAGCAACTGATGTGGTTCCGCGTCTTGCTCGGCTTTGGCATGGGCATGGAGTTTCCCATCGGGCTCGCGCTGGTGTCTGAGATCGTCCCGACCACGAGCCGGGGTCGCTACATCGCCATCCTCGAAGGATTCTGGCCGCTGGGCTTTATCTGCGCCGGTGTGATTGCGTATTTTTTCATGCCGATAATCGGCTGGCGCGGAATTTTCATTGCCTTGGCCGTTCCGGCTCTTTTCGTATTCATCGTGCGCCGTTACGTGCCTGAATCACCGCGCTGGTTGGCTGAGGTAGGGCGTAACGATGAAGCCGACAAGATCATGGATCGTTTCGAGACGTCGGTGATGCGCTCTGCGCAGATGAATGCACTGCCGGTGGTGACGCGCAGTATGGAAACCGCGGCCAGTGCCTTGGTCGCCAAGGCGCGCTTTCGTGACATCTGGCAGGGGGAATATGCCCAGCGCACGCTGATGCTGTGGGGGCTCTGGTTCTTTGCACTGCTCGGCTACTACGGCCTGACGGCTTGGCTGGGAGCGCTGTTGCAGAACGCCGGATATGAAGCCACTCAGTCGGCGCTTTATACGGTCTACATTTCTTTGGCGGGCATACCAGGCTTCATCTTTGCGGCTTGGCTGGTCGAGGCGTGGGGGCGAAAGGGTACCTGTGTGCTGATGCTGCTGTGCAGCGCTGCCTCGGCTTTCCTTTATGGCCAGGCGGCCGCGACCAGTGCACCGCTCGCATGGCTAATCACTGCTGGGCTGTTCATGCAGTTCTTCCTGTTCGGGATGTGGTCGGTGCTTTACGCCTACACCCCAGAGCTCTATCCGACTCGCCTGCGTGCAACCGGTACCGGCTTCGCTTCGTCCATTGGTCGTTTCGGCGCACTGCTTGGCCCTTACATTGTCGGGGTGCTGCTACCGATCACAGGACAGGGCGGGGTGTTCTCTATGGGCGCAGTATCCTTTGTCATCGCCGCGCTGCTGATCATCTTCTTGGGTATCGAGACTAAAGGTCGCTCACTGGAGGATGTCTCCAACTGATCGCGAGGCTAAGGCCTTGACCAGAAACACCTCGCCGAAGCGGATTCGACGAGGTGTTTTCTGTTTCTGCAAGGTTAAATTGGTGCTTCCGCGACAGCGCGACACTTCTGCGTAATTGCCGATTTCGGTGATGCCTTGCTTGAAGCCGGCCTTGTAGCCGGCAAATCATCGTAAGCGCTCGATAAACCCCGCCCTTGTTGGCGATCGGTCGCTTCTTCAGGCTGCTGCTGGTGGCGAGCAGTTCCACGGCAGCAGTGCTTCGTAAACTTCTACGCTGCTGGCGGTTGGCAGGCATTCGAGGATGTGGCGCAGCGAAGCGCAAGGCTACTGGCCATTGTCTTTGGCAGTTTCGATCAAACTGTGGACCTGCGCGCCGGCCGTGGTGCCCTTTGGCGTGCGCTGAACCGCCAGTTCTTGCGGCCTAAGACGAAGGGGCAGGTAGCGTTCTCGGCGCGGTTTTGGCGATCGGAAGGTGCCCGCCTCGACATAGCGTAAGAGCCGGTTCCAGTTGCTAACCAAATAGTTTCACCGCCTTGCCCGGAGCGGTCTGCCCGGCGCCCTGCGGCTGTGTTTTGTCCAGCCAGGCCTTGAGCTGTTGGAGACCGGCTGGCTGCGAAGCCGACGTGCATCGAAACGCTAGGCGCTCAATGCCATCTTGTGCCGCCACGGCGTTGTAGCCGGCGTAGTCGTCGGTCATGAGATAGCCACGGTAACCGGCGAGCAGGCGGAAGGTCACGTCCTGCGCGCGACTGGTCGAGTAGTCAAACAGGACCACCGGTTTGTCTGGCGGGCCGCCAGTTTGGACCCACATCCTGTGTGGTCACGCCCGGGTTCGTGCAGCACCTGCAAGCGGGTCTCGTCGCAGTGCAGTAGGGGTACTCAAGCAGCTTGTCGCGCATCAGGTCTGTAGCGGTTGCAGCTGTTCTCCGAATTGGGTCACCCATCTCATCTGGGTTTGCCGTGTGATGTCGACACCGTGCCGGCTGAGCATCTTCTCGAAGCGGTACAGCGTGATGCCGTCGGCTTACTTGGCCGTCAGCAGCATCGCCAGCACGCTGGGGCTGGCCAGTCGCTTCTCAATCAGCTGTGCCGGCATGTCCGCGGTGACCGGAGCAGCTTCGCACGCGTTGCAAGCGTAGGTCTTGCGGATGTGGCGGATCACCCGCACCTGCATCGGGATGATCACCAGCTGTACGCTTGTCTCTTAGCCAATGGCTTGCTTGCGGCAGCCGCATTTGCAGGTCAGCTCGTGCTCGGGCTGTCCGTGGATGACCTTGACGAGCGGTAGCTCGGCCGCTGTCCGCCGTCGGGCTGCAGCTGCGGATGGATATACGCCGACATGCCAGAGTTGTAGTTGGGTGCGCCCGCCCGCTTCGAGCGCGGGCGTGGTGACCTTCTGTCATCCCTCGACTCGCGCGTAGTGAATGCCACAAAAATGTTATTTGCGCTGGCTCTTTACGCTCCAGGCGGCGCTTATATCGGCCGCTACGTGCGTGAGATCGCTGCAAGTAATGTCAGGGTCCACGCCCCACGGATCGAATACCGAGTTCGGGTCACGGCGCATCCAGGCTGTGCGTATGCCTACATTGCCGCGCCTAGTACGTCGAACGGATTGCTGGAAACAAGGAAGACGTTATTTGCCGGCAGTCCACAGGACTTCAGCAGATGAGCGTAGACCTCCGGATCGGGCTTAAATGAACGAACGTCCTCAACACTGACGATGCCGGTGAAGTATTCGTCGATTCCGGCCCGCTGTAGCAGGCGCTCAACCGTTTGGCGACTGCCATTCGAGAACGCATACAAGCTGAAGTTTTCGTTGCGCAGCAGGTCGAGACCGGGGCGGACATGACTAGAGGCGTCCAGCTCCCCGTCGGCCAGCATGGCCTGCTCTACGGCCTCTTCACTGATGGCAATCTCAGCATCACGGCAGGCGTATAGCAGTGCGGCGCGCGTGCAATCGAAAATCACGGTAGTCGCGCATCAGCCCGCGCCGGAAGCTGTATTCGAGTTGCTTTTGCCTCCAGGTACGCGAGATTGCCGGACCTTGTCACCGATCAGTTCCGACAGTCGCCCGGAAACCGCTTGGGTATCAATTAACGTGCCGTACACATCGAACGCGATTGCGTTGTTCATCCGCTTCTCCTGTTCTTGTGGACTGAGCTCAGGGTTCCGACGCAGCACCTAGCATCGCCGGACTCTGGTTCGGAAACCTACCACGATGAACTTCCAAAAAGGCCGCGACCGGACTCGCCGGTTGCGCTCTCGTTCCGTTTAATGGAACAACAAGGATAAGCGAGCAAGTATGGCCGGCGGAAAGTTCCGCTGCGCCACGGGGTAGAGAGGAAGGTTTGTGACAAGGCTTCGCATGCATAGCTTTTGTGGCCAGGCTATCGCGGAAAGGGTAAAGTTCGAGCCGATTGATTACGAGGCCGCTAGAGTCGTCGCCCCGCAAATCGCTCTATCTCCCGCGCCCGGCGAAGGCCGCGCTGGAAGACGGTAAAAGCGACGGTGCGACCCATATCGATCACCGCTAGAACCCTACAACCACGCGGGTTTAGGCGACCCGTTGATGATGGAGTGGGAATGATCTGAAGCAATGAGGGCAGCCCAGGCTGCCCTCATGCTATGCGCAGCCTCCGCAGAGAGGCGCGTCGAGCCTGATGGGCCCATCAATTCGGACTGGCTGGAGCCCATGCATGTCCTTTACCCGTAGACAGATTCTCACCGGCCTGGCCGGTCTTGGTGTCGTCGGTCTCGCCGGCAGTGGCGCGCGCTACTGGCTCGGTCGCCCGGCCGACATCACCACTCATGACTACGAATTGATTGCCGCC
>Ga0209232_1000017_pt1 | contig 114588 bp, 97 predicted proteins | sample ETNvirenome_2_60_FD_184066 | JGI IMG/M metagenome (GOLD analysis project Ga0209232, IMG submission 184066) | Marine viral communities from the Pacific Ocean - ETNP_2_60 (SPAdes) (version 2) | ecosystem: Environmental > Aquatic > Marine > Oceanic | place: Pacific Ocean | collected 2013-06-22 | reverse complement strand
AACTTGCGTCTCTCGTCAGCGGGAGGCGAATCATACAGCGTTCAAAACCGCTGTCAACCACCTCTTTCAACCGCTTCCGATCAACCCGACCGAAGCCGCCAACAGGATTCAACCACCACCCTGCCAGCCCGGCGCATTCATACTCGAACCCGCCATCCGTGCAACCCTTTTATTTCGCTAACCTTTTGATTTACAAGAGGTTTTGCTTAAGGACTGCGCCGGAAGTGGTGCGCATTATAGGAGCCTGAAAATCAACGTCAACCGTTTATTTCAGTTTTATTCACCCCTACCTTTTCGACTGCGCACTGCAGCGAGAGTCTTAGTCACCGCTGGAACACGCAAGAAGAACAGCGCCATTGCAATACCCGCATAGAGAAACCAACGGGCCGCGTCCGCTCGAACGACCCAGAGCATATGCAGCAACGCAAGAATGACAATGAGATAAACCAACCTATGCACTTTCTTCCAGCGCTTACCAAGCCGGCGCATGCTCCACCGGGATGATGTCATCGCCAAGATGGTCAGTCCGACAAACCCTAGCCCACCGACCAGAACATAGGGGCGTTCGCGCAACTCCTCGCCCAAACGAGAAAACTCGCCCCCCAATAAGAAGTATAGATAACCACTCAGGTGCAGCAGTGCATAGGTGAAACACCACAGTCCGATCTGACGTCGAACGGCCAGCCAGCCACCCCATCCAGTCAGCTGTTGCATCGGAGTCATCGAAAGCGTCAGAAGCAGCAAAACCAGCGCACCCTCACCGAGATTATCGACCAGCACCTTGCCTGGGTCAGGACCAAGCGCGAACTGCCAGCCCAGATACAGCCAATACAACGGCAAGCTCGCGGCACAGGCGAAAACTGCCGGCCGCCACACGGGGTAGCGCATCAATAGTCCTTACTGAGATCCATCGAGCTATATAACCCCGCGACTTGCTCCGCGTAGCCGTTGAACAGTTGGGTGTCCCGGAGGTTTGTGCTGAACAGGCTTCCTGGGAGCCGGCGTTCACGAGCTTGCGACCATCGCGGATGCGAAACCTTCGGGTTGACGTTGGCGTAGAACCCATATTCCTGCGGCGCCATCGACTGCCAGGTCGTAATCGGCTGCTCGCGCACGAAGCTGATGCGTACAATCGACTTGATGCTCTTGAAGCCGTACTTCCAAGGGACCACCAACCTCAGCGGCGCCCCATTCTGGTTAGGTAGCGTACGGCCATACATCCCGACTGCAAGCAACGTTAGCGGATGCATGGCCTCATCCATTCGCAACCCTTCGACATAGGGCCAATCGATCAGCCCAAACCCGGAGCGGGTTCCGCGCATTTCCTCCGACCGGTACGCCGTTTCGAAACGAATGAACTTCGCAGAGGAATGCGGTTGGGCCTTGCGAATCAGATCGGCCAAAGGAAATCCCAGCCACGGGATGACCATTGACCAGGCTTCAACACAGCGAAGCCGATAGATGCGTTCCTGGAGTCGGCTTTCCGAGCACAGTTCCTCAAGAGCGTAACGCCCAGGCTGATCGACCTCACCGTCGATCAACACCGACCAAGGCTCCACTTTCAAAGTCGAAGCATGACGCGCCGGATCACCTTTATTGGGGCCAAATTCGTAGAAGTTGTTGTACTGGGAAGCGTCCGCAAATGGCGTGATGGCTTCGCCGTCAGGGACCACTGCTTGCCAACGGGCGCTGGCGAGCTTGTCGGTGAACCATTTCGGTGCTGGCGCCGATGTAACGCCAGGATAACGCTCGGAAGCTTTAGCGAGAGCTGGCAATCCGGCGGCAGCCCCCGAAAGCATCACCCCACCAAGAATCTGCCGACGGCTCAAGTAAGCAGCCTCGGTCGTTACCTCTGACTCACGGCACTCGCCGGAGGCGGGAATCTTGATAAGCATGGGTTGCTCCGCGTATTGACTCCGATGGAGCAATACGCGCAGCCGAGTTAAAAATCAACCCTCGACACGCTTGCGGCGGCGCAACTGCATCAGGTACTGCACAGGGCCGGACGCCGCATACGCCAGGAAGATCAACAGTAGAATGCGGGGCGGATCACTGAATACGACAGCGAACACGAGCACTACTATCAGGATAGCGACGAAAGGTACGCGCCCTTTCAAATCGAGATCCTTGAAGCTGTAGTACTTGATATTGCTGACCATCAACAAACCTGCGGCCGCGACCATCAGCGCGAACAGCATGACCAATATGAGCGGCAGATCGACTCCGCGAATACCAACCTCATCCAGTGCCCAGACAGCCCAGACCCAACCGGCGACTACTCCCGCCGCAGCCGGGCTAGCCAGACCAATGAACCAGCGCTTGTCCACCTTACCGATCTGCGTATTGAAACGCGCCAGACGCAGAGCGGCGCAAGCGACATATATGAAGGCGACGGTGAGACCAACATTACCCAGTTCGGACAATGCCCACTCGTACGCCAGCACTGCGGGGGCCAGACCAAAGGCAACCATGTCCGACAGCGAATCGTACTCGGCACCAAATGCGCTTTGGGTATTGGTGAGACGAGCCACGCGCCCATCCAGACTATCGAGCACCATGGCGACGAACACCGTGGCGGCGGCCACGTAGAAGTTGCCGTTAATCGCGGTGATGATCGAAAAAAAACCAGCAAAAAGGTTGGCGGTGGTGAACAGGTTGGGCAGCAAATAGATGCCACGATGACGAACCTTGCGCCCATCAGGCTCTTGGGTCTCCTCGACATGCTCGTCGATCGGCAGAATGCTTTCTGGCTCGACTGGCTTGTTCGGCTCTTCGGGTTGTCCACTCATGCGCATTCACCTTCTACAACAGGTTACGGATAGATTTCGACCAGTCTTGGAGACTTGGGGTTCAGCCTGGCCAAAGCCGGGTTTTATACCAGAAGCCTGGCAGGCCGAACGAAAAAACGCGGCCGAAGCCGCGTTTTCTCGAGCAGTAGAACGATCAGTTCTTGCTCTTGTCGACGATCTTGTTCGCCGCGATCCAAGGCATCATTGCACGCAGCTTCTCGCCGACCACTTCGATACCGTGCGCCGCGTTGTTGCGACGGTAGGCAGTCATGGACGGATAGTTGGCAGCGCCCTCGGTGATGAACATCTTGGCGTACTCGCCGTCCTGAATGCGCTTCAGGGCATTACGCATGGCGGCGCGGGACTCGGCGTTGATCACCTCAGGGCCGGTCACGTACTCGCCGTACTCGGCGTTGTTGGAGATCGAGTAGTTCATGTTGGCGATGCCGCCTTCGAACATCAGATCGACGATCAACTTCAGCTCGTGCAGGCACTCGAAGTAGGCCATTTCCGGCGCGTAGCCAGCCTCGACCAGAGTTTCGAAGCCGGCCTTGACCAGCTCGACGCAACCGCCACAGAGAACAGCCTGCTCGCCGAACAGGTCGGTTTCGGTTTCGTCCTTGAAGGTAGTCTCGATGATGCCGGTACGGCCACCGCCGACACCACAGGCGTAGGACAGCGCGACGTTGCGGGCATTGCCGGAAGCGTCCTGGTAGATCGCGATCAGGTCAGGGATGCCGCCGCCCTTGACGAACTCGGAACGCACAGTGTGGCCCGGCGCCTTGGGAGCAATCATGATCACGTCCAGATCGGCACGGGGCACGACCTGGTTGTAATGGATCGAGAAGCCGTGGGCGAAGGCCAGAGTAGCGCCCTGCTTCAGGTTCGGCTCGATTTCGTCCTTGTACAGGCGGCCCTGGAACTCGTCCGGGGTCAGGATCATCACCAGGTCGGCAGCAGCAACCGCGGCCGGCACGTCGCTGACCTTCAGGCCATGGGCCTCGGCCTTGGCAATGGACGACGAGCCCGGGCGCAGGCCGACGGTGACGTCGACGCCGGAATCCTTCAGGTTGCACGCGTGCGCGTGGCCCTGGGAGCCGTAACCGATGATGGCGACCTTCTTGCCCTGAATGATGGAGAGGTCGCAGTCTTTATCGTAAGAAACCTTCATGAATTACCCCTGTTGCCGGCCTCGTGGGCCATTCGATAAAACGTTACTGACTGGAGAGACGACGCGTCCGCCAGCCGTTAGATACTCAGCACCTTGTCACCGCGGGAAATCCCGGTGACGCCACTGCGCACAACCTCCAGGATCGAAGCAGTGCCAACGGCCTGGATGAAACTGTCCAGCTTGTCACTGGTTCCGGCCAACTGAATCGTATAAACGCTGGTGGTCACGTCGACGATCTGCCCGCGGAAGATATCGGTGGTGCGCTTGACCTCGGCGCGTTGGGCACCGGTGGCCTTGACCTTGATCAGCATCAGTTCACGCTCGATATGAGCGCTTTCCGACAGGTCGACCAGCTTGACCACCTCAACCAGCTTGTTGAGGTTTTTGGTGATCTGCTCGATCACCTCCTCGTGGCCTACCGTGGTTAGCGTTAGACGCGACAGGGTCGGGTCTTCGGTCGGCGCCACGGTGAGGCTTTCGATGTTGTAGTTGCGTTGCGAAAACAGGCCGACCACACGAGACAGCGCACCCGGTTCGTTTTCCATCAGCAGGGAAATGATGTGTCTCATGATCAGGTCCGCTCCGTCTTGCTCAGCCACATGTCGCGCATCGCACCGTCTTTGATCTGCATCGGATAGACATGCTCAGCGGTATCGACCGCGATATCCAGGAAGACCAGGCGATCCTTCATGGCGAACGCCTCTTCCATCATCGGCTTGAGGTCCTTGAGGTCGGTGATGCGCATTCCCACGTGACCATAAGCCTCGGCCAGCTTGACGAAGTCTGGCAGCGACTCCATGTAGGAGTGCGAATAGCGGCTGTTGTACACCATGTCCTGCCACTGGCGAACCATTCCCAGCGCACCGTTGTTGAGGTTGATGATCTTCACCGGCAGGTCGTACTGCAGGCAGGTAGATAGCTCCTGGATGTTCATCTGGATGCTGCCCTCACCCGTCACCACCGCGACATCGGCTTCGGGGAAGTTCAGCTTCACGCCCATGGCTGCAGGCAGACCAAAGCCCATGGTGCCGAGGCCGCCCGAGTTGAGCCAACGGTTGGGCTTGTCGAACTTGTAGTACTGGCAGGCGAACATCTGGTGTTGACCGACGTCCGAGGCTACATAGGCGTCGCCCTTGGTCACTTCGCAAAGCACCTCGATGGCGGCCTGAGGCTTGATGATCGAACCATCGCCCTTGTCGTAGGGGAACAGCCCGCGGTTGCCGCGCCACTCGTCGATTTGTTTCCACCAGCTGGCGACCGTCTCGGCATTCGGCGTCTGACCGATTTCCTTGACGATGGCGACCATCTCGGTCAGCACACTGTCGACCGGACCGACGATCGGAATGTCGGCCTTGATGGTCTTGGAGATCGACGCCGGGTCGATGTCGATATGGATGATCTTGGCGTTCGGGCAGAATTTCGCCGCACCATTGATGACGCGGTCATCGAAGCGAGCACCGACCGCCAGGATCACGTCGGAGTGGTGCATGGCCAGGTTGGCGGTGTAGCTGCCGTGCATGCCGAGCATGCCGACGAACTGGCGGTCACCGCCCGGATAGCAACCCAGGCCCGTCAGGGTGTTGGTCACCGGCAGGTTGAGCATCTTCGCCAGCTCGGTCAATTGCGCCGAGGCCTTGCCCAGGATCACGCCGCCACCGGCGTAGATGATGGGCCGCTTGGCTCCCAGCAGCAGTTCCGCCGCTTTGCGAATCTGGCCCGAATGTCCACGCACGGCCGGACTGTACGAACGCAGCTTGGCCTTCTTCGGATAGACGTACTCGAACTTCTCGGCCGGGTTGGTCATGTCCTTCGGAATGTCGATGACAACCGGCCCTGGACGCCCGGATTCGGCGAGATAGAACGCCTTTTTCATCACTTCGGGGATTTCCGAAGGATGCTTGATCATGAAGCTGTGCTTCACGATGGGCCGGGAGATACCGATCATATCGGTTTCCTGGAAGGCATCGGTGCCGACCATGGTGCTGGGCACCTGACCGGAGATGACCACCATCGGGATCGAATCCATGAAGGCGGTGGCGATACCGGTGATGGCGTTGGTCGCCCCTGGTCCGGATGTCACCAACACCACGCCGGCCTTGCCGGTCGCGCGCGCATAGCCATCGGCCATGTGCGTGGCGGCCTGCTCGTGACGAACCAGGATGTGTTCGATGGCCTTTTCCTTGAAAAGCGCATCGTAGATATGCAGAACGGCACCGCCCGGGTAACCGTAGATGTACTTAACGCCTTCGTCACGCAGGGAGCGGACGACCATTTCAGCGCCGGATAAGAGTTCCACGTTGTTCACCTCTGAAACGCCAGATAGCGATTCCAAGTCGGAGCCGCCAGAAATAGGTTTACTGCCAGCAGGGCATGAGCGACGGTGGTCGCCGACTACGTCAGCCACTGACTGAGCCAGTATTGGAAGAGACCCTGGTGTCGCGGGCTCTCCACCCAGCGCGAGGTAACGCGTTGCGGGTGATGCAGGTCGGCGCGGGTAGCACCTCATGTCTGTCTAGACTGAGCCGGTATCGCTTGCGGCGAGGCGACTCAGGACAGCAAGCCTCGAATTGTTCGGATTCAGCACCAGCAAGTCAAGCTCGCCGTTGTGTTTGGGCAGCGTTGAGCTGTGACGGGGTGCAGAAGCGGCGCTCCGGCTTTTGGGTATAGTGACTGCCGGTTTCCGATTCCAATGAAGGTAACGACATGCGATTCATGTTTCTTGCGGGCGGCTTGGTACTGGCGCTTTGCGGCAACGTCATGGCCGCCCAGGTATACAAGTGGGTAGACGCCCAGGGGGTCACGCACTTCGGCGCGCAACCGCCGCAAGGGCAGCAGGTGGAAACCGTCAACACCGTTACCGCGCCGGCAAAATCGACCACGATGCCAGCCCCCGTCGCCGAGGACGAAACCGAGGTCGACCAGCAGAGCATCGATCGCAAGGTGAAGCGCCAGGTCGCCGAGCAGGAAGCCGAACGCAAGCGCTACTGCGAGACGATGCGCACCAACCTCGCGCAACTGCAGAACAATCCGCGGGTACGTGTCGAAGAGAAGGGTGAAACCCGGCGAATCACCGAAGAGGAACGGCAGGCAAAGATCGCAGAAACACGCGGCAAGATCGCCGAAAACTGCAACTGATACCGCATCTTCAGGTATTGCGCTGGCGGCGCGCTAAGCCGCTCAGCGCGAAGGCGCCTCGATCAACGCATCGAAAGCACGCAGTGCCTCGAGCAGACTGACTACCCGCGCCTCCCGATAGACCAGCTCTGCCATCGCACAGATGCCCGACGCCTGCGGCAGAGGATGATCCGCCTCGACAATCGCCTTCATCCGCGGCAGGAATATCCACTGCAGCCATTGCTCGAAGCGCAGCGTATCCACGCAAAACGGCTCGACGCTGGCCAGATCCTCCGGCGCCGGCGGCTCGACGCTCCACATGTCAAGCGTGCGCAGCTCGCGCTCGATCAAAAGCAGCTGCTGCGCGACTGCCGGAAGGCGCGGATCCATCACAGATTGACCTTGGCTCGTTCACGAGCCTGCGCGGCACCGGCACTGTCGCCCCGCCGCTCACGTGCCTGCGCAATCAACTCCCAGAGGCTGGCCTGCAGCGCCGGGCGCCCGCTGGCATAGCTCAATGCGCGGCGCGACAGCTGCTCCGCCTGAGTGGCATCCCCCTGCGCCAACCGGACCTGGGCCAGACGATAAAGGACCTGCGGCTCGCGCGGCGCAATACGCTGCGCACGTTCGAGACTGGAAGCCGCACCATTCAGGTCACCACCGCCCTGCTGCTGTTGAGCCGTAGTCAACAGCGCGAGCACAGGGCCATCCAGCTGCTCGTCGGCGGCCAGGCCGCTGCTGCTGCTGCCGGAGGACGGGATACCGGTGGGCATGCTCGGTTGCTGCTGCGTGCTGGCCGGCGCCGAGATTGACGGTGCCGGCTGCCACGCAGGCTGATCTCCGCCTGTCGTTCCACTCGACCCGGCAAAGGGTGCATCTGGCGCGGCGAACGTCTCAAGCGGTGCAGAGCTGCCTTGCGGCACCATCACCACCACCCCAGAATCCTCCTGCTGCTGCCTTGGCGTCGCGACCGCGGCTGGCGCGCGGTATCCCTGGCGAGCCGCCACCTCCTCGGAAACGGGAGCGCCTGAGTCCACCACGGGGATCGAACCACGATCCACTGTCGCGCACCCCTGTACCAGCGTCACCGCTGCAACAACGGCCATCCACTGCTTGTTCACCAATTCAGACCTCTCAACGTAGAACCACGAAGCACGCGACCTCTGCGGCAGTTACTCCAACCAGCCACGCACCCAATCCATGACCGACTCCGCCGGCGCCTGAATGCCGCAGCCAGGTCCGGGGGCCGGTTCGCTGCCGCGAATATAGGGCATCTGCACCGCATCGGGGCAACGCTCATCCGTACCCAGGCCGCTTCGCGCGTCCACCCAGGCATATGTCACGTTGTCCGGCACTGGCATCTGCAGAGGCAGCGGATCGGCCCGCCGCATGAAATCGCTCCACACCTGCAGCGCGCCGGTCGCCCCAGTCAGCGAAGTTTTGCCATTGTCATCACGACCCAACCAGACCACTGCCAGCAGATCCTGGCTGAAGCCTGCGAACCAGCTGTCACGCGAGTCGTTGGTGGTACCGGTCTTGCCAGCGAGATTCAGCGACTGCGGCAAACGGTTGTAGGCAGAACGACCCGTTCCTTCGCGCATGGCACGCTGCATGGCGTACTGAGTCAGGTAGATGGCCCCCGGATCGAAGCGCTGCTGAATCTGGAACGGATACCGCTTGAGTGGCTCACCGTCCGCGGTCAGCACGCTGCGAATGCCACGCAACGGAGTGTTGAAGCCACCGTTGGCCAGGGTCTGATACATATCGGCAACTTCGATCGGCCGCAAACCGCCCGCTCCGAGCAGCATCGACGGATACGCTGGCCACTGTGGCGATGCACCCAGCCGCTCAAGCGTCTTCAGTACATTCGGCACACCCAGGTCGAGCCCGAGCCGCGCCGTGGACAGATTGTAGGAATTGGCGAGTGCCTGATACAGGTAAACCGTGCCATAAGCCTGACGCCCATAGTTCTGCGGCTTCCAGATCTGTCCATCGGCGCCCTTGACCGAGAAGGGCTCGTCTTCGAGCAGACTGGTCAGCGTGTACTGGCTGGGCTTTTCCAGCGCAGCCAGGTAGATGGCCGGCTTGATCAGCGAGCCGATCGGCCGTGACGCATCGAGCGCGCGATTGAACCCCGCGAAACCCGGCTGGCGACCACCGAGCAGGGCCTGAATTTCACCGGTCTCAGGATTGGTCACGATCATTGCGCCTTCGACGCCTTCGGTGCTCTTGCCGAGACGCTTGAGGGTTTCGCTCATGGCCTGCTCGGCCTTGAGCTGGATCACCGGATCGAAACTGGTGAAGACACGCAGACCTTCTTCGGTGAGGTCCTCGTCCCGATAGTCCTCACGCAGCTGACGCTTGACCAGGTCGAGGAAGGCCGGATAGGAGCTGTCGGCCATGCTGCCACGCTGGGTCACGCCCAGCGGTGCCTGCTTGGCTTTTGCTATGTCCTCCGCGCTGACCGCCTGCTGCTCGGCGAGCAGGTCGAGAACCAGGTTGCGCCGCTCCAACGCCCGCTCGGGATTGCGTCGAGGGTTGTAGTAGGTAGGCCCTTTCACCATGCCGACCAGCAATGCCACCTGCGGCAACTTCAACTCGGCCAGCGGCTGGCCGAAGAAGTACTGGCTCGCCAGGCCGAAGCCGTGAATGGCACGGCGACCGTCCTGACCGAGAAACACTTCGTTCAGGTAGGCTTCGAGAATGTCTTCCTTGTCGTAGTGCAGCTCCAGCAACACCGCCATCATCGCCTCGGTGGCCTTGCGGCTGAGGCTGCGCTCGTTGGTCAGGTAGAAGTTCTTCACCAGCTGCTGGGTCAGCGTACTGCCCCCTTGGCGAACCTGGCCTGCAGTCAGGTTGACCCAGACGGCGCGGGCAATGGACTTGGGCGATACACCGAAGTGATTGAAGAACTCCCGATCCTCCACGGCGACCAGCGTTTCCACCAGATACGGCGGCACCTGATCGAGCTTGATCAGGATGCGATCCTCGTTGTGCGCTGGGTACAGCCCACCGATCAACACCGGCTCCAGCCGCGCTACCGGCAGCGAGCCGCCATTGGCAGCGCTGAGGCCGGCGACGAAATCGCCAGAGAAGCGCACTCGCAGCCGCTGCGACTGTTCGGCACCTTCGTAGAACTGGAAGCCGCGGGTGTGCAGTTCGATGTCATTACCAGCCACCGACGCGCCACCCGGACCGCTGACAGCCTTTTCGCGGCGATAGCCCAACGCATCCAGCTCGGCGAGAAAATCGGTCTTATCGAGCTTCTGCCCGACGAACAACTCCAGCGGTCGCGCATAGACCTTGGCCGGAATCGTCCAGCGCTTGCCGGAGAATTTCTCCTGCACCACGGCATCGAGATAAATGGCGAAACCGGCCAGGATCACCAGGCCGACAATGGACAGTTTGACCGCCCAGCCCAACCAGGGGCGAGCGCCAGCGGAGCGGCGTCTGGAGCGTGTACGGGGGGAGCGAGATTTAGTCATGGCGGCGCATTATACGCACTTTGCAGGCGCGGACCGACGGCCTCTCAGCGGTTTGCAGCGCAACGCACAGCGGCCATAATGCCTGCGACTTTTCGACTGTGTGGACTGCTTCGCAGTGGACTCGCACGCCCCGTTCAAGAACTTCAACAAGGAATGACCGTGAGCCAAGCACTGATCGCCGCCCTGCAGAATCCTGCCCTGTACCCGCACCCCAGCGAGGGCTTTCGGGTAATCGAGACCCACATTTCCTGGGTCATCCTCACCGGCACCTATGCCTACAAGATCAAGAAGCCAGTGGACTTCGGCTTTCTCAACTTCACAGACCTCGCCTCACGCAAGCATTTCTGCGAAGAAGAGCTACGGCTCAACCAGCGCATGGCGCCGGATCTGTATCTCGAAGTCGTACCAATCAGCGGATCGCCGGATGCACCCGAGATCGATGGTACAGGCGAGCCCTTCGAATATGCGCTGAAGATGCGCGAGTTCCCACAAACCCAGCTACTGGCCGAACTGCAGGCGCGCGGCGAGTTGACGGACGCGCACATTGACGCCCTGGCCGAGCAGATCGCCCGCTTCCACCAGGGCACCCCGCAGGTGCCTGCCGGTCATGCACTGAGCAGTGCCGATGCGATCGTTGCGCCGATGCGGCAGAACTTCGAACAGATTCGCCCGTTGCTCAGCGAAGCCGAGGATCTCCGCCAGCTGGATGCGCTCGAGGAATGGACCGAAACCAGTATCGAGCGCCTGCGTCCGCTGCTCGACCAGCGCTGCCAGGAAGGTTTCGTCCGCGAATGTCACGGCGATCTTCACCTGGGCAATGCCACATTGATCGATGGCAAGGTGGTGCTGTTCGACTGCATCGAGTTCAACGAGCCGTTCCGCCTGATTGATGTGGCTTCGGACGCAGCCTTCCTGGCCATGGACCTCGAGGATCGTGGCCTGAAGTGCCAGGCGCGCAGGTTCATCAATGGCTGGCTGGAACGCACCGGCGACTACGCAGCGCTGGCGCTGCTGAATCTGTACAAGGCCTATCGCGCACTGGTCCGCGCCAAGGTCAGCCTGTTCCGTCTGTATCAGGAGCAGGACGCGGTGCAACGCAAGGTGATCGTACGGCAGTACCGCAGCTACGCGAATTTGGCCGAAAGCTACAGCGCCATTCCCTCGCGCTTCCTCGCCATCACCCACGGCGTGTCCGCCGTAGGCAAGAGCCACGTTGCGCTACGCCTGGTCGAGGCCCTTGGCGCGATACGCCTGCGCTCGGATATCGAACGCAAGCGCCTGCATGGCGAGCAGCCCGAAGCCCAGCAGGGCCACCTCGATGCCGGCATCTACAGCCAGCAGGCCAGCGATGAGACCTACAAGCGGCTGCACCAGCTGGCAACGACTGCGCTGCAGGCTGGCTTTTCCGTGGTGATCGACGCGGCATACCTGAAGCAGCAGCAGCGCCAGGATGCCTGGCAGGCGGCCGAGACCACTGGCGTGCCCTTCCTGATACTCGATTGCCAAGCGCCGGATGCGGTGATCGCGCAGTGGCTGGCGCAACGCCAGGCCGAGGGGCTTGATCCATCCGACGCGACCATGGAGGTAGTGCATGCCCAGCAGGCCAGCCGCGAGGTGCTGAACGAGAGCGAGCGACTGCATAGCCGTCGGGTCGACACCCAGGACGCCGGCAGCCTCGACGAGCTGGTCGCCAGTATCCGTCAGCACCTGCCCGGCCTCTGACCGCCAGGCACCGCCGCCAGCAGAGTGCGGCGTGCTTCTATACTCCCGGTATTCCAATCGTGGAACACCGCTATGTCTGCCAGCGAATCACCCGCGCCAAAGCCGACCAGTGACAGCATCCAGCTGTTCTCCAGTCGGTCCACCGACTACGCACGCTTCCGCCCGACCTACCCCGAGGCGCTGTTCAACTGGCTCGCCAGCCAATGCGCGGCCACCGACACCGCGCTCGACCTTGCGGCCGGCAACGGGCAAGCGAGCATCCCGCTGACACGACACTTCCATCGGGTACTGGCCTGCGACGCGAGTGCCGAACAACTCACGGCTGGCGACACCTGGTTAAACGTGCAGCGTTTCGTCGCCGATGCGGAGCATCTACCATTGCGCAGCGGACAGCTCGATCTGCTGGTAGTCGCACAAGCCCTGCACTGGTTCGCCACGCCGGCATTCTTCAATCAGGCGCGGCGCGCACTGAAGCCGAACGGCCTGTTCTGCGCCTGGTGCTACAGCCTGCTGGAGATATCGGCCGCAGTGGACGCGATCATCCACACGCTCTACTACGAAACACTCGCCGGTTGCTGGCCAGCTGGTCGCAGCAGCGTCGATGCCGGTTACCGCGATATCCAGCCTCCCTTTCCACGTATCGAACCGCCGCCCTTCGCCCTCGAAGCGCACTGGGATCTCCGCGAACTGATGGGCTACCTGCGCACCTGGTCTGCGGTGAAGCAATGGCAGCAGCGGCATGGTCGCGACCCCATCACATCAATCGAGCCCCAATTGACGTCTGCATGGGGCCAGGCAGGTCAGCGGAGGCTTATCCGTTGGCCGCTACACTTTCTGACAGGCTTCCCCAACCGCTAGCACCGCAAGGACGCCGCCATGCACGACGAACTGCTTTCGCTCCGCAATCTCGGCAAGACCTCGGTGCAATGGCTGCATGCATCGGGAATCCACACCGCTGCGGACCTCCGACGATTGGGCGCGGTGAGCTCCTATCGCGCTGTGAAGGCACGCGGCTTCGGGGCCTCGAAGGTTCTGCTGTATGCCATCGAGGGGGCGTTGAGAGATGTCCCGTGGCAGCAGCTGCCGATCCCGCTGAAGGAAGAGCTGAATCGGAATCTGGGCGCCGATCGCGACAACTAGAGCTAGCTCACAACCTCTGCTCGGCGAGATTTACTCAGGCCCTCGCTCGAGCCTATTGTGCGCCGACGTGACCCTGCCAATCGTCTGCCCGTTCGTTCAAGGATTACCGACATGTATTTACTCGGGGAGCAACCGGCCTACGCCGATCGCCTGATCAACCGCCTGCAAACCATCCCCACCCAATTGCTCGAAGGCTTGCAGCCCTCAGGCCCCAACCTTGAACTCAAGCACACCGACGATCTGTGCGCCGAGCTGCCGGCACAGCAACTTTTCATCATCGAGACCGGGCTACTGCATGCGCTGATCGACGGCAAGGCGCTGTTCTATCTGCAGGAGGGCGACCTGGTTGGATTGCGCCAGTCGGGCGACCTGCCAGAGTGCCGCTATTGCAGCGACGAACCCGTCAGCCTGATTCCCTACTCGCGCAACGCGGTGTTCCAGCACATCCACTCCGATGAGCACCGCCAGGAACTGTTCACCCAGTATCTGATTGGTCATACCGCCCTGCTCGGCGACGCCCTTGCGCGCCTGAAGCAACCGGAGATCCGCCCGGCTACCGGCTTCAAGCATTTCGCCGTCGGTGAAGAGCTGATCCGCCAAGGCGACGAGGCAGACAACGTGTTCATCATCATCGAAGGCCACGCCGAGGCGATCGTCGACGGCCAGAAGGTTGGCGACGTACAGAAGGACGAGATCTTCGGCGCCATGGCGGTCTTCACCCGCGAGCGACGCAGCGCAACGGTGGTCGCCAGTGAGGCCTGCACGGTCATGGTCATTCCCAAGGAACAGTTCCTCGGACTGACACAGAGCAACCCCCGCATTGCTCACAGCCTCATTGAAAGCATGGCGCGGCGTATTGACCTGCTGAACAAGGAAGTCACTCATCTGCGGGTAAACGTTGCCGTTTGAGGCAGACCAGCCCAGAGAATATTTTTTTACAAAAGCCTGTTGACGCAGAAATGAGAATTGTTATTATTATCGCAACTGATCGCGAGGTCAGCCGATAGCTGAAGGCTCAGGCAGTCGATCCTTCAGGTTATCTCCTCATCAGGCTAATCACGGTTTTGACCCGGCTCTGCCGGGTCTTTTTTTGCCTGTAGAAAATGTCAGCCAGGTTGCTTGCCCGGTCGACGCAGCTGTTCACAATGATCCTGCTCCGGTTGCGCCGGGGTGTACCAGACATAGTCGGCCTGCGCAGCGGATACCGTCTCGCCCACTTCAGCAAGCATCAACACCGCGACTGACTTCCCTGACAGATCCTCGATATGCAACGGCACGCCCAGATCTCGACGGACATGGAACGCGCCGGCCAGCAGCATGGCTGGCTCGGCTGCGGCGAGCGTTCGCTCGGCCATGCGTCGATCACGCTGCTGCTGCACCGCCAGCATCGCCGGCAGCTGGGAGGCCGGCAGCATCCCGCAGTGAGAGACCTCGATCTGCGCCAGCAATGCCTCGCTTACCGCCGCGGCCGCAGATTTGCGCCCCTGCAATGACGGTGCGGCACGATAGATCGACATGATTTCGTCGCGCCCGAGATTGGCATGCAGCAATGGGTAAGGCTGCGCGAGTGCATGTGAAACCAGGGCTCCGTACTGAGCCCAATCCCAGCCCCTCTGCCAGCCCAGTGCATCAGGAAGATCGGCTGGCGCTCGCCCCTCACGCACCTCGCGGCGCACCGCATCGACTAGCGCCTGCTGTTGGGGGTCGAGCATCTCCAGCAACAAGCTGCCCTGCGGACGTTCTTCGGCCAACGCCCGCAGCAACCAGAGCTGCAGCGCATGGTGATCCGGGTTGTCGTGCCGCTCGCCGACCAGCAGCCGATCCTGCGCCTGCAGCTCCGCTACCAGCTGCGCGGGCGTGAGTACCGCGTCACTGCGCAGATCGACGATCAGACCGAGCTCCGGATGCTCACGCCCTTCGGAACTTTGCCACTCAGGTAGCGACAGTAGCGAATGGCACGCCGTCAGCAAACCCAGCACAAGCAACACAAGAATGCGCACGATGAACCTCCTCAACGGGCAATGATCAGCGGGTGACCGAGTTCCGGATGTCGCTGCACCAACACATCCAGACCGAATACCGCTCGCAGCGGCTCGGCTTGCAGCACTTCATCGGGTGGCCCTGCCACGATTGGCCGACCATCCTTTAGCAGCAGTAACCGATCACAATAGCGCGCAGCCAGATTCAGATCGTGCAGGATCACCAGAGCGGCGGCGCCTTGCGCGGCGAAGGCCCTGACCGCCTTTAAAATGCTGTGCTGGTGCGCAGGATCGAGCATTGACGTAGGCTCGTCGAGCATCAGCACCTGCCCTGTCTCGCCCGGCCACAGCTGCGCCAGCACCCGAGCGAGATGCACACGCTGACGCTCACCTCCAGACAGTTCGAGGTAGCTGCGCGTCGCAAGGTGCCGCGCGTCCGCCGCAGCCATCGCTGCTGCAACGAAGGCGGCATCGGCTCCGCGCCCGGTGCGATGAGGCAGGCGCCCCATGGCCACCACATCCGCCACGCGGAAGGCGAAGCTGAGCGTCGAACTCTGCGGCAACACGGCCAGGCAACGCGCGCGTTCCACATCCGCCCAGTCGCCGAGCGGCCGCCCTTGGAGCAAGACCTGCCCCCTGGAAGGCCTGAGTTCGCCGGATAACGTCGCCAGCAGCGTGCTCTTGCCCGCACCGTTCGGGCCGAGCACACCGAAAACCTGCCCCGGGCGCAGCTCGAGGGAAACATCCTGCAGCGCCGTTATCGCGCCACGGCGCACAGTCAGATCGCTGCCCACCAGCATCAGAGGCGCTCCCGCAACAGCAGATAAAGGAAGAAAGGTGCGCCGAGCAACGCAGTGACAATGCCGATCGGCAGCTCCGCCGGCGCTATCACCAACCGCGCGGCGACATCGGCAAGCAGCAGCAAGCTGCCGCCAGCAAGTGCCGAAGCTGGTAGCAGCAAGCGGTGATCGGGGCCGACCAACAGGCGCATCAGGTGCGGAACCACCAATCCGATAAAGCCGATCAGACCGGTAGCAGCCACCGCTGCGCCGACACCCAGCGCCGTGCAGACCACCAGTTCACGCTTGATCCGCTCTACATCGAAACCAAGATGACGCGCTTCCGATTCGCCGAGCAACAACGCATTCAGGGCTTTCGCCCGCCGCGGCAGCCACAGTGCGACGGCGATGGTAATCAGCAGCAGCGGCCATAGCCGTGCATAACTGGCGCCGTTCAGACTGCCGAGATTCCAGAAGGTCAGCGAGCGCAACGTTCTGTCGTCGGCCAGATAACTGAACAACCCAACCACTGCACCGGCCAGCGCGGTCAGCGCAATGCCGGCCAGCAGCATCGTGCCGACGTGGGTCTGCCCGTCGCGCCGGCCGAGTCGGTAAACCAGCAAGGTCACGCCCAGCCCGCCAACGAAGGCGAAGACCGACAGCAGGTATGGCTCCCACCCCGCAGGCAACGCCGGAATGAATGTGCTACCGACTATGGCGACCGCCGCGCCCAGCGCAGCACCGCTGGAAACGCCGACCAGCCCTGGATCGGCCAGCGGGTTGCGAAACAGCCCCTGCATCGCCACCCCGCAAAGCGCCAGTACTGCCCCGGCGGCGCAGCCCAGCAAGGTCCGCGGCAGACGGATCTGCGCAAGAATCAGCTCGGCCTGCTCGAGCCCGGACGCTTCGATCGGCACGCCTACCAAGCGCAGCGCCGCAGCCAGACTGTCGCCCAGCGCCAGGCTCAGCGGTCCCAGCGCCAGCGACAACCAGATCGCGACCAGCAACAACAAGCCGAGTACGAAGAACAGAAAGCGCGCAGGAACCGGACTACCCATCGGATTGCTTTGCCAAGCGGTATGTGCGGCGAAGGATAAGAGCCCACCGCCGCAGCCGCCAGCCCGGCAAAAATTATCCGACTGCACTTCCTCGCCGGCTGCGGGATAATTCCGGCTCATGGCGGAGGACCCGATGATCAGATTGTGCGCGACATCCGAGCTTCTCGAAGGGCAGAGCCGCGGCTTCACGGTCGGGGAGCTGAAAGTGATCGCCGTTCGCCGGGATGGCCGGACATACCTGTACGAGAACCGTTGCCCACACCGCGGCGTTCCGCTGGAGTGGCGTCCCGACCAGTTCCTCGACGACAGTGGCAGCCTGCTGCAATGCGCCACTCACGGCGCGCTGTTTCTCATCGAATCCGGTGAGTGCGTGGCCGGCCCCTGCGCCGGCCAGACGCTGCGCCAGCTGGATGCAGCCGAGGACAAGGACAGCATCTGGTTGCAAACTGATCGGCAGAGCGACAGTTGAGCACGGGCGCCGGGCGTCGGGCTTGGTTATCATGCCGCCACAGCTTTACCGTGAGATCGCCATGCTTCGCCTGCTGAGTCTGCTGCTCCTGCTATTCGTGCTTCCTGCCCACGCCGGCCTGTTCGACAACAAGCCCAGCGCCAGTTTTGGCGGTGCGCTGAACAACAGCAGCGATTTCCTGCCGGTACGCGAAGCCTTTCGACTGAGTCTCGTTGAGGCTACGCCTGAACAGATCACCCTGCGTTTCGTCGCAGCGGAGGGCTACTACCTCTACCGTCATCGTTTTGCCTTCAAGACCGAGCAGTCAGGTGTCGTGATCGGTGAGCCGAAGCTGCCCGCCGGCGTGCCCAAGGTCGATGACTATTTCGGTGAGATCGAAGCCTATTACGGCATTGTCGATGTCGAGCTACCGCTGACCAACCCGGACAACCGCCCCTTCGTCCTGCAGGTCTCCTACCAGGGCTGTGCCGATAAAGGCCTGTGCTACCCCCCGGAAACCGAATCGCTCCCCATCGGCGACGTTGCCGGCGCCCCCAGCGGAGCGACCACCGAAGCGTCAGCCAGCCAGCAGGCCAGCGAACGCGACCTCTCCTGGCGCTCCATCGCGCTGTTCTTCCTCGCCGGTCTGGGCCTGACCTTCACCCCCTGCGTGCTGCCGATGCTGCCGATTCTCACCGGCGTCGTGCTGCGCGACCAGCCCGGCGGAATGCGCAGCTTCCTGCTGTCGCTGGCCTACGTACTGCCAATGGCTGGCGGCTTCGCCCTGCTCGGCGCGCTCATGGGCGTATTCGGAGCCGAGCTGAATCTGCAGGCGCGCCTGCAATCACCCTGGGTTCTTGTACCCTTCGCATTATTCTTCGTCGCCTTCGCCCTGGCCATGTTCGGGCTGTTCGAGCTGCGCCTACCACAGGCACTCAGCAGTCGACTCGACCGTCTTGCCGGCAACGCACGCGGCGGCTCGTTTACCGGAGCGGCGCTGCTCGGTGCCGTGTCCAGTCTGCTGGTATCGCCTTGTGTTTCCGCTCCGCTGGCCGGCGCACTGCTGTACATCAGTGCCAGCGGCGATGCGCTAGGCGGTGGCCTGAAGCTGTTCGCCCTGGGCCTGGGTATGGGCGCACCGCTGGTGCTGTTCGCCACCGGCGGTGGCGCGCTACTGCCCAAGAGCGGCCCATGGATGATCAGCGTGCGCAACGTATTCGGCGTACTGCTGCTCGCCGTCGCCGTCTGGATGCTCGAGCGCGTACTGCCCGGTCCGCTTGCTCTGGCGGCGTGGGGCCTGCTCGCGGCCGGCAGCGCCGTATTTCTCGGGACCCTGGAATTCACCAGCAAGACGCCCAGGCAGAAGCTCGCGCAGCTGATGGGACTGGTATTGCTGGTCTACGCGCTGGCCGCGTGGGTCGGGGCGCTACAGGGCGGCTCCGATCCACTTCGGCCGTTGCCAACCTCCGTGGCCGGATCAGCGCCAGGCAGCATGACCAGTGAAGGCTGGCACACCATTTCCACGCCGGCCGAGCTCGATACCCAACTGGCCGCCGCCCGCGCCGCCGGCCAACCGCTGATGCTCGACTGGTACGCCGACTGGTGCATCAGCTGCAAGGTGATCGAACGCGAGGTGTTCGCCAACCCACAGGTGGCACCGCGGCTGACCGACTATCGTCTGATCCGCTTCGACATCACCGAAAGCAACGCCGCTCAACGCAGCCTGCTGGACCGCTACAAACTGTTCGGCCCCCCGGCCATCCTGTTCTTCGATCGGCGTGGCAATGAGATGTCCGACGTGCGCGTAGTCGGCGAGATAGACGCTCCCGGTTTCAGCGAGCGTCTGGATCGCGCGGCGCCTCTGCTCTAGCTCACGTACGCATTTTCGCGGCATCGATCCATGACAAGCCGACGATCCTCAGCCCAATGAATCATTGCGGCAATCTTCAGACATAATGCGGGCATTTCCTTCGATCGCGACATGACTGGACAGTCATACCCTGCTTGGGGCATAGTTTTTCCCTTCTCGCGACCAGCCACCTCGACTGATCAGCGCATACAGAAAAACAAGGAATACCGATGGCCACGTTTCTGGTCCTCCACGGGCCGAATCTGAACATGCTCGGCACCCGCGAGCCGGGCGTCTACGGCGCAGTGACGCTGGCGCAGATCAATCAGGATCTGGAGCAGCGTGCCCGAGATCGCGGACATCATCTGCTGCATCTGCAATCCAACGCCGAGTACGAACTGATCGAGCGCATCCATGCTGCACGCAGCGAAGGCGTCGATTTCATCCTGATCAATCCCGCGGCATTCACGCATACCAGCGTCGCATTACGTGACGCGTTGCTGGCCGTGAGCATCCCATTCATCGAAGTGCACCTGTCCAACGTGCACAAGCGTGAACCTTTCCGCCATCACTCCTACTTTTCCGATATCGCGGTGGGTGTGATCTGCGGCCTTGGCGCCAGCGGCTACCGACTGGCCTTGGAGGCCGCCCTGGAACAACTCGCTGCTTCCTGAGGGGCTCGTGCACATGCCGAGCCTTGAAGAAGCGAGCAGCAATGCCCTTTGAACTTACCTGGGAGTCAATGCTTCATGGATATTCGCAAAGTCAAAAAGCTGATCGAACTGCTGGAAGAGTCCGGTATCGACGAACTGGAGATCCACGAGGGCGAAGAGTCGGTACGCATCAGCCGCCACAGCAAGCAGGTAGCGATGCAGCAGCCGATCTACGCTCAGGCTCCGGCTGCACCGGCTCCTGCTCCGGTAGCTGCGGCCGCCCCGGCTGTCGACGCTGCCCCGGCCGCGCCCAAGCTGAACGGCAATGTGGTCCGCTCGCCGATGGTCGGCACCTTCTACCGTGCGTCCTCGCCGGAATCCAAGGCGTTCGTCGAAGTCGGTCAGAGCGTCAAGAAGGGCGACATCCTCTGCATCGTCGAAGCCATGAAGATGATGAACCACATCGAGGCCGAGATCAGCGGCACCATCGAATCCATCCTGGTGGAGAATGGTCAGCCGGTCGAATACGACCAGCCGCTGTTCACCATCGTTTGAACCGCGGAGAGCCAGCGATGTTGGAAAAAGTACTGATCGCCAACCGCGGCGAGATAGCCCTTCGAGTTCTGCGCGCATGCAAGGAACTGGGCATCAAGACCGTGGCTGTGCACTCCACTGCAGACCGTGACCTGATGCACGTGTCGCTGGCCGACGAGTCCGTCTGCATCGGCCCGGCCGCCTCTGCCAAGTCCTACCTGAGCATCCCGGCACTGATTGCCGCTGCCGAAGTCACCGGCGCCGACGGCATTCATCCCGGCTACGGCTTCCTCGCCGAGAACGCCGACTTCGCCGAACAGGTGGAGAAGTCTGGCTTTACCTTCATCGGCCCGACCGCCGACGTTATCCGCCTGATGGGTGACAAGGTGTCCGCCAAGGACGCGATGAAGCAGGCCGGCGTACCGACCGTTCCGGGTTCTGACGGCCCGCTGCCGGAAGACGAGAAGGAAGCGCTGCGGATCGCCCGCGAGGTAGGCTATCCAGTGATCATCAAGGCCGCCGGTGGCGGTGGTGGTCGCGGCATGCGCGTTGTGCACAAGGAAGAGGACCTGATCGCCTCGGCCAAGCTGACCCGCAACGAAGCAGGCGCAGCCTTCGGCAATCCGATGGTTTACCTCGAGAAGTTCCTGACCAATCCGCGCCACGTGGAAATCCAGGTCCTGGCCGACGGCCAGGGCAACGCCATCCACCTCGGCGATCGCGACTGCTCGCTGCAGCGCCGTCACCAGAAGGTGATTGAGGAGGCCCCTGCCCCGCTGATCGACGAAGAAGCCCGCCGCAAGGTGCAGGCCCGCTGCGTCAAGGCGTGCATCGATATCGGCTACCGCGGCGCCGGTACTTTCGAGTTCCTCTATGAAGACGGCAACTTCTACTTCATCGAGATGAACACTCGCGTACAGGTCGAGCATCCGGTTACCGAGATGGTTACCGGCATCGACATCGTCAAGGAGATGCTGCTGATCGGTGGCGGCCAGAAGCTGTCGATCAAGCAGGAAGATGTCGTCATCCGCGGCCATGCCGTCGAATGTCGCATCAACGCCGAAGACCCGCGCACCTTCATGCCCAGCCCGGGCAAGGTCAAGCACTTCCACGCGCCGGGCGGCAACGGTGTTCGCGTTGATTCGCACCTCTACGATGGCTACTCGGTTCCGCCGCACTACGACTCGCTGATCGGCAAGCTGATCACCTTCGGGGCGAACCGCGACGAGGCCATGGGCCGCATGCGCAACGCGCTGGACGAGTTGATCGTCGACGGCATCAAGACCAACGCCCCGCTGCACCGCGACTTGGTGCGCGACGAAGGCTTCTGCAAGGGCGGCGTGAACATCCATTACCTGGAGAAAAAACTGGGCATGGATAAGCACTGAGCCACGCTCGGCGCTGTACTGCAGAGGCCGCCTTCGGGCGGCCTCTGTCGTTTCTGTCAGGCGGATATCTAGTCCACGCTGGCCGCCCAACGCCCCCTCCAGTAAGCTTGCCGGCTTTTCCCGCGACCCCACTCGAGAGGCCTCCATGTCCTGGCTGCAGATCCGACTCGCCATCACCCCCGATCAGGCCGAAGCGCTGGAAGACCAGCTGCTGGATCTGGGCGCGGTTTCCGTGACCTTCATGGACGCCGAGGATCAGCCGATCTTCGAGCCGGATCTCAACACCACTCCGCTGTGGTCGCACACGCACCTGTTGGCATTGTTCGAAGCCGACACCGACCCGGACTCCCTGCTCGCCCACCTGCAGCTGCTGCGCGGCGGCGAGCTGCCCGAGCACCAGGTCGAAGTGATCGAAGACCAGGACTGGGAGCGCAGCTGGATGGACAACTTCCAGCCGATGCGCTTCGGCCGCCGCCTGTGGATCGTCCCCAGCTGGCACGCGGCGCCGGAGCCCGACGCGGTCAACCTGCTGCTGGATCCTGGCCTGGCGTTCGGTACCGGCACCCACCCCACTACCGCACTCTGTCTCGAGTGGCTGGATGCCCAGCCTCTGCAGGACCAGTCCCTGCTGGATTTCGGCTGCGGCTCGGGCATCCTGGCGATCGCCGGCCTATTGCTGGGCGCCGAGCATGCCGTCGGCACCGACATCGATACCCAAGCGCTGGACGCTTCACGCGACAACGCCGAGCGCAACGGCATCGCCGCAGAGCGTTTCGCGCTCTACCTGCCTGAACAGCTGCCGGAAAAGGCTGCCGACGTGGTGGTCGCCAACATTCTTGCTGGCCCGCTGGTTTCGCTGGCGCCGCGCATCACCGCACTGGTCAAGCCCGGCGGCCGCCTGGCACTGTCCGGCATCCTAGCCGAACAGGCCGAGGAGGTGCGCGCAGCCTACAGCGATGCGTTCGAGCTCGACCCAACCGCCGACAAAGATGGCTGGGTACGCATCAGCGGCGTCCGACGTGCCTGAGCAGCGCCTTGCGACCTCGCCCGCACACTTGCACAACAGGCGCCGCAGCCCCTGCCGCTGCGCGACTGGCATACGCTAGACTAGCCGGCACCTTCGCGCGGAAAGACGCATGACCAGCTTCATCACCCAGTGCCCCAACTGCAGCACCCGTTTTCGCGTCGCCCGCAGCCAGTTGCGCGCGGCCCGCGGCGCAGTGCGTTGCGGCGCCTGCATGGAAGTCTTCAACGCCGCCCATCATCTGCTGCGCGATGAGCTGGACCCGACGCAGCCACTGACAACTCCCGTCGACAAGTCGATCCAGACGCAGGCTACCGAGCATCCCAGGGCTACCATGCCGCCGCCAACCGCCAAGGCCGATGAAACGCTGTGGATACATGATGACCTGGACCTGGACAGCCTCGACCTGGACGAAGAGCTGGCCAAACTGGAGCGGCAGGAGCGCGAATTGTCTCGCGACCTGCTCAGCCTCGAAGCCAACGGCGACGGGGCAACCAGGCCTCGCGATCCGCTACCGGAGATATCCTCCACGCAGGACGAAAGCTGGGCCGAGATCCTGCTGAGCGCCGAACAAGGCGTCACGCAGTCGCCGGCGAGCCCGAGCGACGAGGTGGTCAGCTTCACCCCGGTCACATCGGAGTCTCCGCAACCGCTGAGCCCATTGGCAGCCAGTCCCACGCCGCTCGCGATCGCCGAGGGCCAGCAGGCGCACGACGAAAGGGTCGAACCTGAACTGGCAACGCCACCGGCCACCGAACAGCTCGCCCCTGTCGTCGATCCTGCAGCGCCACGCCGCGAGCCCGACCTGCGCGACGAGCCGCTGTTCGAGCTCGACGATGAGCCACTGCAACTGGACTGGCAGGAAGCGAAGAAACCCTGGGGACGCTGGCTCGGCTGGAGCGTACTGAACCTGTTGGCACTGCTTGCGCTGGGTGCCCAGTACGTTGCCTACAACTACGATGAGCTGTCGAGGCAGCAGCAGTATCGCAGCTGGTTCGAGCGTATCTGCCCGACCGTTGGCTGCGAACTGCCGGCCCTGGTCGACATCGGCCAGATCAAGAGCAGCAACCTGGTCGTGCGCAGCCATCCCGAGTTCACCGGCGCGCTGGTCGTCGACGCGATCCTCTACAACCGCGCGGCCTTTGCACAGCCGTTTCCGCTTTTGGAAATCCGCTTTGCCGACCTCAACGGCAAACTGATCGCCAGCCGCAGCTTCAAGCCCAGCGAATATCTTTCTGGAGAACTGGCAGGACAGGCCCAGATGCCACCGCAGGTTCCCATCCATATCGCCCTGGATATCCTCGACCCGGGCGCAAAAGCAGTTAATTACAGCCTGAGTTTCCATTCGCCCAAATAGCGACGAGCTTGCAGTTCAGACTGCCGCCGCCGGCGCTCATCGCGCGGGCGGTGGGCGCGTCCAAACTCCCGGCGATAAGGCGACCACTGTTCAGAATTTGTTCAAAACAGCCTTTAACCCGTCATGCGTAGCGGGTATTATGCCCACCCTTTTTTGCAGTCCCGATCTACCTAACAAGCAGGCCCCAAGCAGGGAATCTTCATGTCAGCGGTACGCATCGGCCCTTACACCTTGACCAATCGATTGATCCTCGCGCCCATGGCCGGCGTGACCGATCAGCCGTTCCGCCAGTTGTGCCGCCGCTTCGGCGCGGCCCTGGTGGTCTCGGAAATGCTCACCAGCGATGTGCGTCTGTGGAACAGTCGCAAATCTCGCCTGCGCATTCCCCATGCGGACGAGCCCGAGCCCCGCTCAGTGCAGATCGCCGGTGGCGATCCGCAGATGCTGGCCGAGGCGGCGCAGCGCAATGTGGAGCTGGGGGCGCAGATCATCGACATCAACATGGGCTGCCCGGCGAAGAAGGTCTGCAATAAGGCCGCCGGCTCGGCGTTGATGCGTGACGAGAAGCTGGTCGCGGATATCCTCGAAGCCGTGGTCGGTGCCGTGACCGTTCCGGTGACGTTGAAGATTCGCACCGGCTGGGATCGGCAGAACAAGAACGGCCTGACCGTCGCGCGTATCGCCGAGCAATCGGGCATCGCAGCACTTGCCGTTCACGGCCGCACCCGCGCCGACCTGTACACCGGCGAAGCCGAGTACGACACCATCGCCGCCATCAAGCAGGCGGTGTCGATTCCGGTGTTCGCCAATGGCGATATCGATTCGCCGCACAAGGCGGCCCAGGTACTACAGGCAACCGGAGCGGACGGCCTGTTGATCGGACGTGCGGCGCAGGGTCGCCCGTGGATCTTTCGCGAAGTGGAGCATTATCTGCGCACCGGCGAGCTGCTCGCGGCGCCGACGCTGGACGAAGTTGAAAGCACCCTGTTGGAGCATGTGCAGGCGCTGCATGAATTCTATGGCGAGGTGATGGGAGTACGTATCGCCCGCAAGCACGCGGGTTGGTATCTCGCAACACTGCCGGGCGCGCGGGACTTCCGCGCCCGTTTCAATCATCTGGAAGACAGGGATGCACAGGCCTTCAGCATTCAGCAGTTCTTTGCCGAACAACGCTCAGGGCCTGGCTCGGTGGATGGAACAGAGGTGGCCGCATGACGCTGTTGAATGAAACATTGGTAAGTGGAACAACATCCGTGAGTGACAACGTGAACCTCAAGCAGCACCTGAACACGCCGAGCGAAGCGGGGCAGACGCTGCGAGGCAGCGTCGAGAAAGCGCTGCACAATTATTTCGCCCGCCTCGAAGGTGCAGACGTCACGGACGTTTACAACCTCGTACTCTCCGAAGTGGAAGCGCCGTTGCTGGAAACCGTGATGCACTACGTCAAGGGTAACCAGACCAAGGCTTCCGAGCTGCTGGGCCTGAACCGCGGCACCCTGCGCAAGAAACTCAAACAGTACGACCTGCTCTGACGCGGCAGCTGGCAGGCGCGGCTGTCCGCACCTGCCTGCTTCGCGGACTCAAGCCTGTAGCCTCTAGGAAACGTCAATGACCGACCAAACCACCCGCCTTCCCGTGCGCCGCGCACTGATCAGCGTGTCCGATAAGACCGGCGTCGTCGACTTCGCCCGCGACCTCGAAGCCCTCGGTGTCGAGATCCTCTCCACCGGCGGCACCTTCAAGCTGCTGCGTGACAACGGCATTGCTGCTGTCGAAGTGGCCGACTACACCGGCTTCCCGGAGATGATGGACGGCCGGGTGAAAACTCTGCACCCGAAGATTCACGGCGGCATCCTCGGCCGCCGCGACCTGGACGGCGCGGTGATGGCCGAGCACGGCATTGCCCCGATCGATCTGGTGGCGGTCAACCTCTATCCGTTCGCAGCCACGGTGGCCAAGCCCGGATGCACCCTGCCGGACGCCATCGAGAACATCGACATCGGCGGCCCGACCATGGTCCGCAGCGCGGCGAAGAACCACAAGGACGTCGCCATCGTGGTCAATGCCGAGGACTACGCGGCAGTGGTCGACAACTTGAAGAACGGCGGGCTGACCTACGCCCAGCGCTTCGACCTGGCGCTCAAGGCGTTCGAGCACACCGCCGGCTACGACGGCATGATCGCCAACTACCTGGGCGGCATCGACCAGAGCACCGAGCAGCTCAGCACCGAAAATCGCAGCCTGTTTCCGCGCACCTACAACATGCAGTTCATCAAGGCGCAGGACATGCGCTACGGCGAGAACCCGCATCAGCAAGCCGCCTTCTATGTCGAGAAGCCGGACGAAGCCTGCGTCGCCACTGCCACGCAACTGCAGGGCAAGGAACTGTCGTTCAACAACGTGGCCGACACCGACGCCGCGCTGGAGTGCGTGAAGAGCTTCACCAAGCCTGCCTGCGTGATCGTCAAGCATGCCAACCCCTGCGGCGTCGCCGTGGTACCGGAAGATGAAGGCGGCATCCGCAAGGCCTACGATCTGGCCTACGCCACCGACAGCGAGTCGGCGTTCGGCGGCATCATCGCCTTCAACCGCGAGCTGGACGGCGAAACCGCCCAGGCCATCGTCGAGCGTCAGTTCGTCGAGGTGATCATCGCACCCAGGGTCTCTCAAGCCGCGCGCGACGTCGTCGCCAGCAAAGCTAACGTGCGCCTGCTCGAGTGCGGCGAATGGCCGGCCGAGCGTAGCCCGGGCTGGGACTACAAGCGCGTCAACGGCGGCCTGCTGATCCAGAGCCGCGACATCGGCATGATCACCGAAGCAGACCTGAAGATCGTCACCCAGCGCGCGCCGACCGAGCAGGAAATCCATGACCTGATCTTCGCCTGGAAAGTGGCCAAGTTCGTCAAGTCTAACGCCATCGTCTACGCCAAGAACCGCCAGACCGTCGGCGTTGGTGCCGGCCAGATGAGCCGCGTCAACTCCGCGCGCATCGCCGCGATCAAGGCCGAACATGCCGGCCTGCCGGTTCCGGGTGCGGTAATGGCCTCGGACGCCTTCTTCCCGTTCCGCGATGGCATCGACAATGCGGCCAAGGCCGGCATCACCGCGGTGATCCAGCCGGGCGGCTCGATGCGTGACAACGAAGTGATCGCCGCGGCTGACGAAGCCGGCATTGCCATGGTGTTCACCGGCATGCGCCACTTCCGCCACTAAAATCGGCCGCACTCGGACAGGCATCTGCGGTGTTGCCCGACTCTTCCCCCATGCTCATTGCCAGAAGGCAACTCCGCCGGGTGAAGAGTCGGGCGCCTTGCATCTACCAGCCCGATCGCGACCTCGGTATTCGTAGGGTGGATAACGCTTCGCTTATCCACCAAGCGGGCGACCCGCCCGCCTCCATTGGGAGACAGCAATGAACGTACTGATCATCGGCAGCGGCGGCCGCGAGCACGCCCTGGCCTGGAAAGTGGCGCAGGATCCACGCGTTGCCAAGGTCTTCGTCGCCCCGGGCAACGCCGGCACCGCCACTGAAGCCAAGTGCGAGAACGTCGCCATCGACGTACTGGCCATCGAGCAACTGGCGGATTTCGCCGCCGCCAACGTACAACTGACCATCGTCGGCCCCGAGGCGCCGCTGGTCAAAGGCGTGGTCGATCTGTTCCGCTCGCGCGGCCTGGACATCTTCGGCCCGACCGCCGCCGCCGCGCAGCTGGAAGGCTCCAAGGCGTTCACCAAGGACTTCCTGGCCCGCCACAAGATTCCCACCGCCGACTACCAGAATTTCACCGAAGTGGAGCCGGCGCTGGCCTACCTGCGTGAAAAGGGCGCGCCGATCGTCATCAAGGCCGACGGCCTGGCCGCCGGCAAAGGCGTGATCGTCGCCATGACCCTGGCCGAAGCCGAGGAAGCGGTGCGCGACATGCTCTCCGGCAACGCCTTCGGCGACGCCGGCGCGCGCGTAGTCATTGAAGAATTCCTGGATGGCGAAGAGGCCAGCTTCATCGTCATGGTCGACGGCGAGAACGTGCTGCCGATGGCCACCAGCCAGGACCACAAGCGCGTCGGCGACGGCGACAGCGGCCCGAACACCGGCGGCATGGGCGCCTATTCGCCGGCTCCGGTGGTCACCGCCGATGTGCATAAGCGCGTGATGGACGAGGTGATCTACCCGACCGTGCGCGGCATGGCTGCTGAAGGCAATGTCTACACCGGCTTCCTGTACGCCGGACTGATGATCGACAAGGCCGGCAAGCCCAAGGTCATCGAGTTCAACTGCCGCTTCGGCGACCCGGAAACCCAGCCGATCATGGTGCGCCTCGAATCCTCGCTGGTGCTGCTGGTCGAAGCCGCGCTGGCCAAGGCGCTGGACAAGGTCGAGGCGACCTGGGATCCGCGCCCGACCGTCGGCGTGGTGCTGGCCGCTGGCGGCTACCCGGGCGATTACGCCAAGGGCGATGTGATCGAAGGGCTGGACGATGCCGCTGCGCTGGATGGCAAGGTGTTTCATGCCGGTACCGCTCTGAACGACCAGGGCCAGGTCGTCACCGCCGGTGGCCGCGTGCTTTGCGCAACGGCCATCGGCCGCACCGTCTCCGAGGCGCAGCAGCAGGCATACCGTCTGGCGGAAAAAATCCACTGGAATGGCTGTTTCTATCGCAAAGATATCGGCTATCGCGCCATCTCCCGGGAGCTGGGCGACAGCTGAGCGTAGCCAGGCGCCAGGAATGCGTGCGGCGCCAAGTTTTATCGCTGCCGCACGCATTACAGGCCGACAAAGGCATGGCTATAATCGGCCGTCACACACATGAACGGACTTCTCAAGTGGGTCGGCTCCGGATTGCCATCGCTGTTTTCTTCGGCCTGCTGCTGATCAACCTGATCCCGCTTCCGGCCCTGGCGTCCATTATCCAGTCGCCACCCTCCCCCGCACTATCCGCTCCACCCAATTCCGTGCCACAGAACTGGCGCATGCTGATCGACCAGTCGGGAGGGCTTACGCTCGATGAGGTGGTTTCCCAGCGCGCACTGTTCCAGCGTCTCGAAAAACTCTCCTACAGCGCTCCGGCCAGCGACCGAGCCGTCTGGCTGCAGGTCAGCCTGCCGTCACTGACACGACCGAAGTGGCTGTGGCTGTTTGCACCACGGGTGCAGTATCTGGACTTCTACCTGTTGCGTGACGGCCAGCTCGAGCAGCATACGGCGACCGGGGAACTACGTCCCTTCAGCGCCCGGCCATTGCCCAACCGGGCGTACTTGTTCAGCCTTCCCAATGACGGGCAGCCGCGCGAGGCTTATATCCGCCTGCAGTCCAGCCATCCAATGATGACCTGGTTCAAGACCATCGATGAAGCCGGCCTGGTCAGCCTGAGCAAGCCTGCCTACCTGTTTGGTGCGCTGTTCGGTGCACTGGCGTTGCTGATGATCTACAACCTGCTGCGCTTTGCCTACACGCTCAGCTACACGCATATCTGGCTGAGCCTGCTGCACGGCGCCCTGCTGGCCTGCGCCATGGCCAATCTCGGAGTGATGGCGGCGTGGCTACCCTGGCTGACCTACAGTCAGCCGCTGATCGCCGATCTGTCGGCGATGGCCGCCAGTGCAGCGCTGCTCGGCTACACGCTGGGCTTCTTCCATCATCGCGGGCGAATCTGGATCACCTGGCTGCTGGGTATCGAACTCAATCTGGTAATGGCGCTGGCAGCCAGCATCCTGCTGGGTCAGTGGCCGTGGTACAGCTGGCTGATCTATTCGCTGGTGCTGGCCGCATCGTGCAGCACTCTGTTCGTCGCGATCTATCACTGGCGCCAAGGCTATCAGCCGGCGCGCCTGGTGGTGGCCGGAACGACCCTGTTCAACGTAGGCATGATCTTCTTCATGCCCATGTTGCTGGGCTTCGACCAGCTCGACCCGGGCTGGCTGACTGGCGGCCTGTTCAGCCTCGCGACCCTCGCAGGGCTACTACTCAGCTTTGCCCTGCTCGAACGTCAACGTCAGCGCCAGACCGACAGCCGCACCCAATTCACCGCAGCGGCCGTCAGCAGCGCGGAACTCAAGACCAAGGCCGATTTCCTGTCCAAGATCAGCCATGAACTGAGAACGCCAATGAACGGCGTGCTGGGCATGAGCGAATTGCTGCTGGGCACATCGCTGTCGGCCAAGCAACGCGACTACGTCCAGACGATTCATAGCTCCGGCAACGAACTGCTCAATCTGATCAACGAGATTCTCGACATTTCCAAGCTGGAATCCGGCCAGATCGAGCTGGATGACGTGCAGTTCGATTTCAACGCACTGATCGAAGACTGTCTGAGCATCTTCCGCGCCAAGGCCGAACAGCAGAAGGTCGAGCTGATCAGCTTTATTCAGCCGCAGCTGCCGCAGGTGGTGACCGGCGATCCGACCCGCCTGCGCCAGACCCTGCTCAACCTGCTGGAGAATGCCTTCAAGCAGACCGACGAAGGCGAGGTGTTGCTGATTGCCGCGGTCGACGGACCGCCCGAGAGCCCGCGCCTGCGCATCACCGTGCAGGATAGTGGGCGGCCACTCGAGGCGTACGAGCGCGATGCGCTGCTCAATGCCGCGGTCGACAGTCATGACTTTCTTGCAGCGACACGCCATGGCGGGCGCCTTGGGCTGATCATCGCGCGCCAGCTGGTGCAACTGATGGATGGTGATTTCGGTATCCAGACTGGCACCAGTCAGGGCAACACCTTGTGGATCAGCCTACCGCTGGCCAGTGAAGGGCTGGCGCAGAGCAATGCCGACCTGGACGGGCCGCTGCAAGGCACTCGCCTGCTGATCGTCGATGACAACGACACCTGCCGCAAGGTACTGGTCCAGCAATGCAGCGGCTGGGGCCTGGAGGTCAGCGCCGTTGCGTCGGGCAAGGAGGCGTTGGCCCTGCTGCGGACCAAGGCGCACCTCAAGGAATACTTCGATGTGGTCCTGCTCGATCAGGACATGCCCGGCATGACCGGCATGCAGCTGGCGAGCAAGATCAAGGAAGATTACAGCCTCAACCATGACGTCCTGCTGATCATGCTCACCGGCATGAGCAGCGCACCGAGCAAGATCATTGCGCGCAATGCGGGTATCAAGCGCATCCTCGCCAAACCGGTCGCCGGTTACACGCTGAAGACCACCTTGGCCGACGAACTCGCGCAGCGCCAGCCGGGCACTCAGCAGCGCCAGGCAACGGTGCCGCAGAACCTGCCCGCGCTCGAAGTCCCGAGTGACTTCCGCATCCTGGTCGCCGAGGACAACAGTATTTCCACCAAGGTCATCCGCGGCATGTTGAACAAACTCAACCTGCAACCGGACACCGCCTGCAACGGCGAAGAGGCGCTGGAGGCGATCAAGGCGCAGCCGTATGACCTGGTCCTGATGGATTGCGAGATGCCCGTGCTCGACGGCTTTCAGGCCACTCACCAGCTGCGTGAATGGGAAGTCAGGAATGCGCGCCGGCGTACTCCCGTCGTTGCCCTGACTGCGCATATCCTCAGCGAGCACCGCGACCGCGCGCGAGAAGCTGGCATGGACGGTCATATGGCCAAGCCGGTGGAACTCTCGAACCTGCGCGAACTTGTCGACCACTGGGTTCGCGTCAAGCAGGCAGAGAGCGTCGACTGACCGCGCCCTACCGTCCCCGCAGGCTTCCAATCCCTGACAACAGTCGACATCCCAGTTTCCAGGCAAGCACCGCACTGGTACCGCTTCTACACCCCCTACACCACATGCACAGCATCGCCTCAGGCTACCGATGCCCAGACGACCGCCCTGGCATCGGCGCTCTCCTGCGAGATACCAATCCAAGCGGAACCTCCTCCTACCGGTCCGAGCGAGAAGACCACTTGGGTGAAAAACTGAACAAAACCGGTCGCCAGCTGCCGATTGTTTGACGATTCGAGAACAGGTAGAGGTTTGGCATGGCGGTCGATCAGGGATGAGTGTGCTTCAGCGCAAGACGTGGCCAATCCTCTTCCCTCAAGGAGCCACGTGATGATGAAGCGGAGCGATGTCGCCTGGACCCTCATCGGAGTCCTCGCCGTGCTGCTGTCCGGCTACCTGCTGTACCACGAAGTTCGCAACATCTCGCTCAGCGAGCTTACCGACAGCCTGCAGGCGATCGGCGCGCGGCGTTGGCTGCTGGCCGCGCTGTCGACCCTGGGCGCCTATGTCGCGCTGGCCTGGTACGACCGCATCGCGATGGCTCATCTGGGCAAGAAGATGTCCTGGTGGTTCATCGCACTCTGTTCCTTCACCACCTACGCGCTGGCGCACAACATCGGCGCATCGGTGTTTTCCGGCGCCCTGGTGCGCTATCGCGCCTACCGCAGCCGGGGCCTGACGCCCCAGGAAATCGGCATCCTGATCGTCTTCTGCTCGCTGACCTTCGCGCTGGGCACCCTGCTCGCCGGGGGCGCCGTGCTGATTCTGAAACCGCAGCTTCTTCATCGGGCTGTCGATAGCGACAGCTGGGTATCCATCGTCGTCGGTTCGACCCTGCTCATGCTGGTCGCGCTCTATGCGTTCGGCGCATGGCGTCAGTTGCCACCCTGGCGGCTGGGCAAATGGCACATCGAGTACCCGCGACTGCCAATCGTCGGCCGTCAGCTGCTGGCGGGCCCGCTTGAGCTGCTCTGCGCCGCGGCGATCATCTACTTCGCGCTGCCGCCGGAACAAAGCCCGGGCTATCTGACCGTCCTTGGCGTATTTCTCGCCTCCTTCACCCTGGCATTGCTGTCCCACGCACCCGGCGGGCTCGGTGTGCTGGAGCTGACCTTCGTAGCCGCCCTTCCGGAAATTCCCACGGTGGACGTGCTGGCAGCACTCATCGTGTTCCGCGGTTTCTATCTGCTACTGCCCTTCGCTCTGGCCATGATCGTCGTACTGATATTCGAGTACGGCCAATGGCGCGCGAAACGCAGCACGGCGTCCGAACATTGATGCTAGGGAAACGATACCAATCGCCATCCCGACGAAGATGGTATGGCGAATGACCGCAACACAGGCGATCATGCAGCCCTCTCCAGACCAACCCGATGTCATGACCGATACCGACCAGACCCACGCCGAACACAAACCGCGCCCGCTAATCGACCTGGCCGTCAGCATCCTGATTCCTTCGCTGATCCTGATGAAGCTCAGTGGTGAAGACCGCCTCGGCGCCGATGGTGCACTGCTGCTTGCCCTGGCCTTTCCGCTAGGCTGGGGGCTGTGGGAGCTGGCCAAATACCGCAAGTTCAACTGGATAGCCCTGCTCGGCCTGATCAGTGTGCTGCTGACTGGCGGCATCGGGCTGCTTCAGCTCGATACCCAGTGGCTCGCCATCAAGGAAGCAGCGGTTCCCGGCATCATCGGCATCGCCGTTCTGGCCTCGACGCGCACCCGCTACCCGCTGATTCGCACCCTGCTGTACAACCCTAAAGTGCTCAACGTGGACAAGATCCACGAACAGCTCGAGCAAAACGGCCAGGTCGAACACTTCGAAACGCGGCTGCTGCGGGCGACCTACCTGCTCAGCGGCACCTTCTTCTTCTCGTCGTTCATGAATTACGTGCTGGCCAAATGGATCGTCAACAGCCCCGCCGGCAGCGAAGCCTTCAACGCCGAACTGGGCCGCATGACCCTGCTCAGCTACCCGATGATCGCCATTCCCAGCATGTTGATGATGATGGCGATCTTCTTCTACCTCTGGCGCACCATCCACGGGCTGACCGGCCTGCGACTCGAGGACATCATGGCAACCTCGGCGCAGGAACCGCGCAGCTAACAAATAGTCGCGCATGAAAAAGGCCGGCGGGCTTGCGCCGGCCGGCCTGTCGCCCCCGCTCGTCAGAACAGCAGCTTGAATATCCCGATCACCACGATCAGGCCGATGATGAAGATGATGCCTGCGGTCCCGCCGATGAATTTCAACATGCCGTGCTCTCCGGTTTTTTTCAGGTCTGTGATTTTTGTGACAGTCCTGTCCCGGAGCCGTTCGTCAAAACAGCAGCGGAGCCCTAATCGCTGACTAGCCAGCAGCAAGCAGCATCCATAGCGGCAGGCTGATGACTGCAGTCACGGTCGAGAGAAACACGGTCGAGCTTACCGCTCGCGTGTCCTCGGAATGCTTGACGAACGCCAGCACGTTAACGCCGCTCGGGCAGGCTGCAAGCAGCACCAGCACGTTGCGTGCATCCTGATTCAGCCCTGGCAGCAACCCGCTCAGCCACCAGACCAGTGCCGGAAACGCCGCCAGTTTGACCAGCGTCAGCAGCAGCGCCGTCCCGTTTGGCCGCAGGCGATAGCGCGACAGGCTGATGCCCAGCACCATCAGCGCACAGGGCAATGCCGCCTGCGCCAGCCATACAGCGACGCGCCAGAGCGGCTCGGGCAGCTCGAGCCCGGATAGATTCAACAGGGCACCGAGCACCAGACCGATGATCAGCGGATTCGCCAGATTCCTCAGCAGCGCCGGAGCGCTGACCTTGTCGCCGTCACCCAGTGCCGCGTAGAAGCTCTGCAGCGAGAACAGGACGAGACTGTGAAACACCAGGATGGCGAACACATAAACCAGGCTTTCAGCGCCAAGCAGCGTGGTCACCAGCGGGATGCCGACCAATACGTTGTTCGAGTAGGCGGCCGTAAGACCAAGCGGAGTGGCGCGCCCGGCGCGGCGGTGAGCGACCAGATTGACCAGCAGGAACACCAGCAGCACCGGTACGAAATAGGCCAGCAGGAGCATTGGCGACATGCCGTTACTCAGCTCGGCGCGGGCGATCCCGGTAAACAGCACTGCCGGCATGAACAGCTTGAAGGTGACACTGGCCAGCCCGGCCGCTCCTTCGTTGTTGAGCCATTGCCGCCAGCCGAACAGATAGCCGAGCGTGATCAGACCGAAGATCGGCAGTATTGCCAACACCACTACCATGCTGCGCCCCTTCTAGAGCCGAACGTCAGGCCACGCCTTGGCGCGGGGGCGCAAGAATACACCGGAGGTCAGGGAAATCGCACGGCGCCGGGTAACTGCCGTGCACTTTCTGTCAGGCGCGGGAGGACCGCTCACGGCTGATCGCCGGGTGCTCCTGCTGACGCAGGATCGCCAGCACATCGGCCAGGTCGTCCTGCCAGTGACGGGGCGCGAGGCCAAAGGTCGACTCGAAGCGGCTGCAGTCAAGCACCGACCAGGCCGGCCGCCGGGCGGGAGTCGGGTACTGCGCCGTGGCAATCGGCGACACCGTCGGCTGCCGCGAGATCAGCCCGGCGCCTTCGCCCTGACGGAAGATTTCCACGGCGAAGTCATACCACGAACAGGCCGGTACGCCGCTGTAGTGGTACACCCCCCAGGCGAGATCCGCGCCGGCTGCGTAGCGGCGTGCCAGTTCGAGCAACACCGAAGCGATGCTGCCAGCCTGGGTCGGGCAGCCTATCTGGTCGCTCACCACACCAAGCGCATCGCGCTGCCGGGCGAGCCGCAGCATGGTCTTGACGAAGTTGTGCCCGTGCACGCCGTAAACCCAGCTGGTGCGAAGGATCAGATGCGATTGCAGACGCCCTCGGATCGCTTCCTCGCCCGCCAGCTTGCTCGCTCCGTAGACGCCGGTCGGACCGGTTTCGTCGCTCTCGGTATAGGGGTGATCGGCCTCACCGGAGAACACATAGTCGGTGGATATATGGAACAACGGAACGCCAGCGTGCTCGGCCGCCTCGGCGAGGTGGCGCGCGCCGTCGCGGTTCACCGCATAGGCCTGCTCACGATGAGATTCGGCATTGTCCACATGGGTATAGGCGGCCGCATTGATGATCAGCCCGGGACGTTGACGCATCACTGCCGCAACCTGCTCGGGTTGCGCGATGTCCAGCTGGGCCCGTGCAGGCGCCAGCACCTCCAGCCCGAAACTTGCTGCCCGTTCCACCAGTTCTCGACCCACTTGGCCGCCGGCACCGCAAACGAGGATTCGCATTCTTTGTAGCCTCATCGACGACGCCCGCGCCAGGCGCGAGCGTCCGAAATTAGTTTCATCCACGGCGCTACACGCGCATCAGAGATGTCGCGCTGTCGCCGCAGGAGCCATCGAAAACGGGCTGGAACGCGTCGTAACGCCGCGTCGAACAGCGGAGCAGAGCCTTCCCGTATGTGATGGATGTGGTTTCCAGCCTCGTTGAGGCCAGACGAAAGGCGCTTTGTTCCCGAGCCGGGCAGAAAAATTTCCAACCGTCACGACCGTCCACCCATCAGAGCAATACCGGCAATCGGCCAGCAACACGCAACTCCTCGACGGAAAGATCGACCCTGTAAGCCAGCACTTCCACGCCTGCCGCCTGCGCTTCCCGCAGCGCAGCGGCATAGGCCGGATCGATCTCCTCGGCCGGCCGCACAGCTTCGATGCCGCTCAAATTGACGCAGTACAGCTGCACCGCACGCACACCGGCACGGGCCAGCGTCGCCAGCTCACGCAGGTGCCTGGCGCCGCGTGTCGTTACGGCGTCGGGAAAGGCCGCCACTGGCGTTTCGGCAAAGCCGAGGGTGACACTCTTCACCTCGACGAAGGCGGCAGTCCCGGCGTAGTCGAGACGAAAATCCACCCGGCTGTTCTCCAAGCCATAAGCCACCTCGCGCTTGAGCGTCGTGAAACCGGCCAGCTCGGCAATCTGCCCGTTCAGCAGCGCCTCCTCGACCAGCGGATTGGCCCGCGCCGTGTTCACGCATGCCAACCGCCCCTGCGGGGTTTCGACCAGCTCCCAGGTCCCCGGCAATTTGCGCCGTGGATCGCTGCTGCGCTGGAACCACACCCGCGCACCCTCGCCCATGCAATTGAGCATCGAGCCGGTGTTGGGGCAGTGGATGCACAGCGCTTCGCCCTCGTCGGTGATGATATCGGCAAGAAAACGCTTGTAGCGCCTGACCAGTCGCCCCTGCTCCAGCGGTTGCGCGAAACGCATCAGGATTGCCAGCTGCGCAAGCCGCGGGCAATGCGCTCGACAGCCTGTTCCAGGCGCGGCAGGTCCTGGGTGTAGGCGAAACGCACATGATGTCCGGCCTGGAAACGACCGAAATCCAGGCCTGGGGTGATCGCGACGAACTCTGTTTCCAGCATGTGCTGGCAGAACGCATAGGCATCGCCGCCAAAGGCGCTGATGTCGGCGTACAGATAGAACGCGCCCTGCGGCTCGACCGCGATACCGAAGCCGAGCTCCCGCAAGGCTGGCAAGAGGAAATCACGGCGGCGGGCGAACTCGCCGCGGCGTGCCTCAAGAATCTCCAGCGTCGCCGGCTGGAAACACGCCAGGGCCGCGTGCTGAGCCATGCTCGGGGCGCTGATGTAGAGGTTCTGCGCAAGCTTCTCCAGCTCCGGAACCGCTGCCGGCGGCGCCACCAGCCAGCCCAGGCGCCAGCCGGTCATGCCGAAATATTTGGAGAAGCTGTTGAGCACGAAGGCGTCGTCGTCGACTTCCAGCACGCTTGCCGCGTCCACGCCATAGGTCAGCCCGTGGTAGATCTCATCGACCACCAAATGGCCGCCACGCGCTTTCAGCGCTGCCGAAAGCCCAGCCAGCTCCTGGCGATCCAGCAGCGTCCCGGTCGGATTGGCCGGCGACGCGACCAGCGCACCGACGCTGTCGCGATCCCAGTAGCGCTCGACCAGTTCCGGGGTCAGCTGATAACGAACCTCCGGGCCGACCGGCACCAGTTGCGCAGCGCCCTCCACCAGTCGCAGGAAGTGTCGGTTGCACGGATAACCTGGATCGGCCAGCAGCCAGTGTTTGCCAGGATCCACCAGCAGGCTGGCAGCCAGCAGCAACGCGCCGGAGCCGCCGGGTGTAATCAGGATGCGTTCGGGGTCAATGGATAATCCGTAGCGCTGCGCATAGAAACCGGCAATGGCTTCACGCAGCTGTGGCAGGCCGCGCGCCGGGGTATAGCGCGTGTGCCCGGCGGCCAGCGCGGCCTGCCCTGCCGCTACGATGGGCGCCGCGGTGGTGAAGTCCGGCTCGCCGATTTCCAAATGAATGACGTCGTGGCCTTGAACTTGCAACTGGTTGGCCCGCTCCAAAAGCGCCATGACGTGGAAAGGTTCGATTGCGCGGCTGCGCGCACTGTATGACGAGGTCATCTGACCTTCCTGTTGAGAACGAAACGTGAATTCTACCCAAGGTCCCGATACCGCTGCAGTTACTGTTGGATTCGGGAGTAGCGCGCCCCGATCCGATCTGGTAAGTTCGCCCCCTTGCAGCCGCAGGGCCGGCACGGGCCGGCAAGGGACAAATCATCCTGCGCAATGGACATAGCGAGAGGCGTTCATCCATGCCCATTACCAAAGAAACACCGTCGAGCAAGCAACTGATTCGCGCCTTCGAGCCCTATAAGGAAAGCAAGGGCGAGGAATACATGAGCGACAAGATGCGCGCCCATTTCACCGGCATCCTGAACAAGTGGAAACAGGAGCTGATGGAAGAGGTCGATCGCACCGTGCACCACATGCAGGACGAGGCTGCCAACTTCCCTGACCCGGCCGACCGTGCCAGCCAGGAAGAAGAGTTCAGCTTGGAACTGCGCGCCCGCGACCGCGAGCGCAAGCTGATCAAGAAGATCGACGAGACGCTGCAGCTGATCGAAGACAACGAGTACGGCTGGTGCGATTCCTGCGGCGTCGAGATCGGCATCCGCCGACTGGAAGCCCGCCCTACCGCTACGCTCTGCATCGACTGCAAGACGCTGGCGGAGATCAAGGAAAAGCAGATCGGTTCCTGATCTCGAACGGGGCGCTTCGGCGCCCCGTTTCATTTCCAGGCTCTGCAGCGTTTCATCCGCCCCGCCATCCCAGATAGCGCCGGCCCCAACATGCCCTTTCCTGCCCCGCCCCAAGCCCATCGCTACGTCGGCCGCTTTGCCCCGACACCCAGCGGCTATCTGCATTTCGGCTCACTGGTCGCAGCCCTTGCTTCTTATCTCGACGCCCGCGCGGTTGGCGGTCGCTGGCTGCTGCGCATGGAAGACATCGACCCGCCACGGGAGATGCCCGGCGCCCAACAAGCCATCGTCGAGACGCTGTCGAGCTACGGATTTGAATGGGACGGCGATATGCAGCGCCAGAGCGAGCGCCACGCAGCCTACGGCGCCGCCATCCAACGCCTGCTAGATGAGGGCCTGGCGTATGCCTGCACCTGCTCGCGCAAGCAGCTCGAAGACTATCCGGGCCCCTACCCGGGTTTCTGCCGCAACGCCGGCCACGGTCTCGACGACGCCGCCATACGCCTGCAGGTGCCTGATAGCGAGTACGGCTTCACCGACCGCGTGCAGGGCGAATTCCGCCAGCATCTGGGTCGCGAGGTCGGCGACTTCGTGATCCGCCGTCGCGACGGCTTGATCGCCTATCAGCTGGCGGTGGTGCTGGATGACGCGTGGCAGGGAGTAACCGACGTCGTACGCGGTGCCGATCTGCTCGACTCCACGCCGCGTCAGCTGTACCTGCAGGAAGTGCTCGGTCTACCCCAGCCGCGCTATCTGCACCTGCCGCTGATTATTCAGCCGGATGGACACAAGTTGGGCAAGAGTTACCGCTCGCCACCCTTGCAGCCTCACGAGGCCAGTCCGCTGCTGCTGCGTGCTTTGCGCGCGCTGGGCCAGCAACCGCCCACAGAGCTGAACGATGCACTGCCAGCCGACATCCTCGCCTGGGCGGTGCTGCACTGGGACGCTCAGCGCATCCCTCGCACACGGACACTGGCCGAATCGCAGCTGCGCTAGGCGGATTGCCACGCTGCGCCAGCTTTTGCCTGCCGCAGGTGGCTTGCCGCCCGCCGCTGCTCTACCATCGCCCCACTTCCGACACGAGACCCGGCATGTATATCTACCGACTGGTGCTGCTCCTGGTGGTGGGGATCTATCTGTTCTCCCCCGCCATCATGGACTGGTGGATCGACCCCAACGGGGCCTGGTATCGGCCCTACGTGCTGTGGCTGATCCTCATCGTGGTGACCTTCATCCTCCAGAGCCAGCGTGATGCAGACGAGCTTTAGCCTGAGCCACCTGATCCTGATCAGCGTTGCCTACCTGATCATGCTGTTCGGCGTCGCCTGGGTCAGCGAGCGCGGATTGATTCCACGTTGGGTGATCCGCCACCCGCTGACCTACACATTGTCGCTGGGCGTCTACGCCAGCGCCTGGGCCTTCTACGGCACGGTTGGCCTGGCCTACCAGTACGGTTACGGCTTTCTCGCCACCTATCTGGGGGTCTGCGGCGCTTTCCTGCTGGCGCCAGTGCTGCTCTATCCGATCCTGCGCATCACCCGCACCTACCAGCTCTCGTCACTGGCCGATCTGGTCGCCTTCCGCTTTCGCAGCACCTGGAGCGGGGCGCTGACCACGCTGGTCATGCTGATCGGCATGCTGCCGTTGCTCGCCCTGCAGATCCAGGCGGTGGCCGATGCCATCGGCATTCTCACTCTGGAGCCGCTGCAGGAGCGCGTGGCGCTGGGCTATTGCCTGATGATCATGCTGTTCACCATCCTCTTCGGCGCCCGCCACATCGCCACGCGGGAGAAGCACGAAGGCCTGGTGTTTGCCATCGCCTTCGAATCCATCGTCAAGCTGGTGACCTTCGGTGCCATCGGCCTCTACGCCCTGTATGTGGTATTCGGCGGCCCGCATCAGCTGGAAATCTGGCTGCTACAGAACCAGTCGGCGCTGCAGGCATTGCACACGCCCTTGCAGGAAGGGCCCTGGCGCACACTGCTGCTGGTGTTCTTTGCCTCGGCCATCGTGATGCCGCACATGTATCACATGACCTTCACCGAGAACCTCGATCCTCGCGGCCTGGTGAGCGCCAGCTGGGGCCTGCCGCTCTATCTGCTGCTGATGAGCCTGGCCGTGCCGCTGATCCTCTGGGCCGGACTCAAGCTGGGGGTCAGCACCAACCCCGAGTACTTCACCTTGGGCCTGGGCATCGCCGCACAGAGCGAAACCCTGGCGCTGCTGGCCTTCGTCGGCGGTCTCTCGGCATCCAGCGGGCTGATCATCGTCAGCACCCTGGCGCTGTCGGGCATGGCGCTCAACCACTTGGTGCTGCCGCTGTATCAGCCATCCAGCGAAGGCAACATCTACCGCTGGCTGAAGTGGACGCGCCGCAGCCTGATCTTCGCCATCATCATGGCCGGTTACGGCTTCTACCTGCTGCTCGGTGCCGAGCAGGACCTGTCCAACCTCGGCATCGTCGCCTTCGTCGCCACCCTGCAGTTCCTGCCGGGCGTGCTGTCCGTGCTCTACTGGCCGACCGCCAATCGCCGCGGCTACATCGCGGGCCTGCTGGCCGGCATCGGCGTCTGGGTAGTGACCATGCTGCTACCGCTGGTGGGCAACCTGGACGGCTTCTACATTCCGCTGTTCAACGTCGTCTATGTACTGGACGACACCAGCTGGCACCTGGCGGCAATCGCGTCACTGGCGGTCAACGTCCTGGCGTTCTCGCTGTTCTCGATCTTCAGTGAAACCAGCCCCGAGGAGCAGAGCGCTGCAGAGGCCTGCGCCGTAGAGAACGTCCGCCGCCCGCAACGGCGCGAACTGATCGTCGCCTCACCACAGGAGTTCGCCACTCAGCTGGCCAAGCCACTGGGCGCCAAGACCGCGCAACGGGAGGTGGAACAGGCCCTGCGCGATCTGCAGCTACCGTTCGACGAGCATCGCCCCTACGCGCTGCGCCGCCTGCGCGATCGTATCGAAGCCAATCTGTCCGGCCTGATGGGCCCCAGCGTAGCCCAGGATATCGTCGAGAATTTCCTGGCCTACAAGAACGGTGCCGACGGCTACATCACCGAGGACATCCACTTCATCGAAAGCCGGCTGGAGGAGTATCACTCGCGCCTGACCGGCCTGGCCGCGGAATTGGACGCCCTGCGCCGCTATCACCGGCAAACACTGCAGGAGCTGCCCATGGGCGTCTGCTCGCTGGCCAAGGATCAGGAAATCCTCATGTGGAACCGTGCGCTCGAGGAACTCACCGAGATCCCCGCGCTGCAAGTCGTCGGCTCGCGCCTGACGACCATCGCCGAACCCTGGCGCAGCCTGCTGAGCGACTTCATCGAGCAGGCCGATGAACACCTGCACAAGCAGCGGCTAGCACACAATGGGCATCGCCGCTGCCTCAATCTGCACAAGGCAGCCATTGCTGAGCCACTGGCACCGGGCAACAGCGGCCTCGTGCTGCTGGTCGAGGACCTGACCGAAACACAGCAGCTCGAAGACCGCCTGGTTCACTCCGAACGCCTGGCGAGCATTGGCCGCCTGGCCGCCGGCGTGGCGCACGAGATCGGCAACCCGATCACCGGCATCGCCTGCCTGGCGCAGAACCTGCGGGACGAACGCGAAGGCGACGGGGAGATCGTCGAGATCAGCGGCCAAATCATCGAGCAGACCAAACGCGTATCGCGCATCGTGCAATCGCTGATGAGCTTCGCCCACGCCGGCGAGCGCCAGCACCAGCTGTATCCGGTGAGCCTGGCGCAGGTGACGCAGGACGCCATCGGCCTGCTCTCGCTCAACCGCAACCGCACCGAAGTGCAGTTCATCAACATCTGCGATCCGACGCACTTCGCCGAGGGCGATCCACAGCGGCTCGCCCAGGTGCTGATCAACCTGCTATCCAACGCCCGCGACGCGTCGCCGCAAGGCGGCTTGATCCGCATCAGCAGCGAAGTTGCCGAACAGACGGTGTACCTGACGGTGGAAGACGAAGGCAGCGGCATTCCGAAGGACATCCAGGACCGGCTGTTCGAGCCATTCTTCACCACCAAGGACCCTGGCGAAGGCACCGGGCTGGGCCTCGCGCTGGTCTATTCGATCATTGAAGAGCATTATGGCCAGATCGATATCGACAGCCCGGCCGACCCGGAAACACAACGCGGCACCCGTTTTCGCATCACCCTGCCGCGGCATGTCGAAGCGTCCCATGCCGTAAGTTGAAGAGGCGACTGCCGTACCGGCCCTTTGCCGGTTCTGCCTCCAGACCGTCGAGAGAGTACTGATGTCACACATTCTGATCGTCGAAGACGAAACCATCATCCGCTCTGCCCTGCGACGCCTCCTCGAGCGTAACCAGTACGAGGTCAGCGAAGCCGGCTCGGTGCAGGAAGCACAGGAGCGCTACAGCATCCCGGGTTTCGACCTCATCGTCAGCGACCTGAGACTTCCCGGCGCCCCCGGCACCGAGCTGATCAAGCTCGCCGAAGGTACGCCGGTGCTGATCATGACCAGCTACGCCAGCCTGCGCTCGGCCGTGGACTCGATGAAGATGGGCGCAGTCGACTACATCGCCAAACCGTTCGACCATGACGAGATGCTGCAGACCGTGGCACGCATCCTCACCGACCATCAGCACAACGCAGCGACACAAGCGCAGCCCTCCCGTGGCGCAAGCGCCGCCTCAGCGACAACCGACCGAGAAGACATCGGCATCATCGGCCACTGCGCGCCCATGCAGGACCTGTTCGGCAAGATCCGCAAGGTCGCCCCGACCGACTCCAACGTGCTGATCCAGGGCGAATCGGGCACCGGCAAGGAACTGGTCGCCCGCGCGCTGCATAACCTCTCGCGCCGCGCCAAGGCCCCGATGATTTCCGTCAACTGCGCGGCCATCCCGGAAACGCTGATCGAATCCGAACTGTTCGGACACGAGAAAGGCGCCTTCACCGGCGCCAGCGCTGGCCGCGCCGGGCTGGTCGAAGCCGCTGACGGTGGCACGCTGTTTCTCGACGAGATCGGCGAACTGCCGCTCGAGGCACAGGCACGTCTGCTCCGGGTCCTGCAGGAAGGCGAGATCCGCCGGGTTGGCTCGGTGCAATCGCAGAAGGTCGATGTGCGCCTCATCGCCGCCACTCACCGCGACCTGAAAACCCTGGCCAAGACCGGGCAGTTCCGTGAAGACCTCTACTACCGGCTGCACGTCATCGCGCTCAAGCTGCCGCCGCTGCGCGAGCGGGGTGGTGACGTGCTGGAGATCGCCAAAGCGTTCCTGGCACGCCAGGGCGAGCGCATGAGCAGCGACGACCTGCATTTTTCCCGCGATGCCGAGCAGGCGATCCGTCACTACTCGTGGCCGGGCAACGTTCGCGAGCTGGAAAACGCGATCGAGCGCGCAGCCATTCTCAGCGAAAGCCCGGAGATCGATGCCGAGCTGCTGGGCATCGATATCGAGCTGGACGAACTGGACGACGATTTCGACGAGCCGCTTGGCACCATTCGCGGCATTGCCACGGGCAACGAGCCGACCGAGGATCTGTCGCTGGAGGACTACTTCCAGCACTTCGTACTCGAGCATCAGGATCACATGACCGAGACCGAGCTGGCTCGCAAGCTGGGCATCAGCCGCAAATGTCTGTGGGAACGCCGCCAGCGCCTGGGAATTCCGCGGCGCAAGTCGAGTAGCGCGGCCGGGTAATCTGTTACCGCCAGCCATGACTCGTAACAAAAACCGGGAGCAACGGTAACGCTGCCCCGGTTTTTTATTGCCCGCCTCAGCCCAGGCAATTACCAAGCCGTTGATAAATAAGGATTTTCAAAATCTGGCACGACAACTGCTTACTTACAGGCACAACAACAATAACAAGCAGATCCCACAATAAGAACAAGACGTAACGGCTCCAGCAAAATAACGACAAGAAGGCGGAGGCGCAGCTAACTGATTCTTTTGGAGAGGACTTGCCACGGGGTTCGCCCCACGACCAGGCCGAGAACAACAAAAAACTGCATTAGCAGGGCCCGCACTGGTTGGATCGAAGATCAAGGCAAAGTCAGCGACCAAAGAAATCCGTTTGCTATTAGCTCCCAGTGTGGAGTGCTCCTGACGGCCACGGCCCGATGGAACAGGCGAACAACAAGAACAGCAACGCCTGAGCGACTAATAACAATAAAGCACGCAACAGTATTCAAAGGGGAGCTTCGGCTCCCCTTTGTGCTATCCGGGGCTTACCCATTTTCCTTCACAGCAGTCTTACTGCTCGACAATCGCGCGGCCTCCGCCCTGCGCCAAGCACTGCCTGCGTGACGCGGCGCACGATGCTTTTTGACACCTCCCTGCGCATCGTTCAACATCCAGCACTCTCGGTGCTAGAATCCGCGCAGGTTTCGCGGCCATTCGCGACACCGGCCCGTCTTCCGCCACACAGTTGCCCCCCATGCTGAAAAAGCTGTTCCAGTCTTTTCGTCTTCCTCTGCGCCGCATCCCGCATCCCCGCCGCACACCTGAAATTCTGTCCAGCCGGCAGCATTCCCTGCATCGCAACGAGATCAGTCGTTACGCGGTGAGCGTGGTCGAACGACTGCAGCAGGCGGGTTACGAGGCATATGTGGTCGGCGGCTGCGTGCGCGACCTGCTGCTGCAGCTGAATCCCAAGGATTACGACGTTGCGACCAGCGCGACCCCCGAACAGGTCCGCGCCGAATTCCGCAACGCCCGCGTGATCGGACGCCGTTTCAAGCTGGTGCATGTGCATTTCGGTCGCGAGATCATCGAGGTCGCCACCTTCCGCGCCAGCCATCCGGAAGAGGATGACGACGACGCCAGCCATCTCGCTTCGCGCAACGAGAGCGGCCGCATCCTGCGTGACAACATCTATGGCACCCTCGAAGACGATGCCCAGCGCCGCGACTTCACCATCAATGCGCTGTATTACGATCCGACTACCGAGCGCATCCTCGACCACACCCGTGGCGTACACGACATCCGCAATCGCCTGATCCGTCTGATCGGCGACCCCGAGCAGCGCTACCAGGAAGACCCGGTGCGCATGCTGCGTGCCGTGCGTTTCGCCGCCAAGCTCGACTTCGAGATCGAACGGCACAGCGCCGAACCCATCGTCGACCTCGCCGACCTGCTCGACGGCATTCCCTCGGCACGCCTGTTCGACGAAGTGCTCAAGCTATTCCTCGGCGGCAAGGCCGAGCGCACCTTCGAGCTGCTGCTCGAATACGATCTCTTCGCCCCGCTGTTCCCGGCGAGCGCCGCAGCACTCGAGCGCAACCCGGAATACGCCGGCACGCTGATCCGCAACGCCCTGGCCAACACCGACCTGCGCATTCAGCAGGGAAAACCGGTGACGCCGGCATTCCTCTTTGCCGCACTGCTCTGGCCCGCCCTGCCCGCCCGCGTACTGGAACTGCAGGACCGTGGCATGCCGCCGATCCCGGCGATGCAGGAAGCGGCGCACGACATCATCTGGGAGCAGTGCCAGCGCACCGCGATTCCGAAACGCTTCACCATCCCCATGCGCGAGATCTGGGACATGCAGGAGCGCCTGCCGCGCCGCCAGGGGCGCCGCGCCGATCAGTTGCTGGAAAATCCGCGCTTCCGCGCTGGCTACGATTTCCTTCTGCTACGCGAAAGCGCCGGAGAGAAAACCAACGGCCTCGGCGACTGGTGGACCGAATATCAGGAAGCCAGCGACAGCGAACGTCGCAACATGATTCGCGGCCTCAGCAACAAGGAAGAAGCCGGCGGAGCGAAGAAGCGTCGTCGCGGGGGGCGCCGCCGCCGTGGTCCGGGCGACAACGCCGCCAACCCGGCCGAGTAAATGGAACGCGTCTACATCGGCCTGGGCAGCAACCTGGCCGATCCGCAAAAGCAACTGCGCGGCGCCCTGCAAGCGCTGGCTGACTTGCCACAGAGCAGTCTCGCAGCAGTATCGTCACTCTATGCCAGCGACCCACTCGGACCAGCCGACCAACCACGTTACGTCAACGCCGTAGCCGCACTGGACACCAGTCTCGCGCCGCTCGATCTGCTCGACGCCCTGCAACGCATCGAGCAGGCCCAGGGTCGCGAGCGCAAGGCGGAGCGCTGGGGCCCGCGTACGCTGGATCTGGACATCCTGCTGTTCGGCGATCGCCTGATCGCCGAACCCCGTCTGCAGGTTCCGCATTATCACCTGCAAGCCCGCGCATTCGTGCTCTACCCGCTCGCTGAAGTCGCTCCGGCGGAGTTGCTGCTGGCCGATGGTCGCCGACTCGTCGACCTGCTCGCTGCCTGCCCCTTCAGCGGTCTCGAGCGGCTTGGCGATGACGGTGTCACCGCCGCGGTAACGAACGTAACGCGCGGGTAACACTCGCGATTGACTTACTCTGTCGCCGCCGGGACTATAAGCGCCCTCTGCCATCCGCGGCCCCATGCACCCAACCGGTGCACCGCGCGGCAACCCTGACCTCCGAGGCTCGAAGAGGACGGCATTCATGCCAGACGTAACCCTGACCACGCTGCAAGGGCTCAAGCAGAAGGGCGAAAAGATCGTCATGCTCACCTGCTATGACGCCACCTTCGCCAAGACCGCCTGCGATGCGGGCGTCGAGATGCTTCTGATCGGCGATTCACTCGGCATGGTCCTGCAAGGTCACGACAGCACCCTGCCGGTCACCGTTGCCGACATGGCCTATCACACCGCCAGCGTCAAACGCGGTAATCGTGGCGCGATGATCGTCGCCGACCTGCCGTTCATGGCCAACGCCACCACCGAGCAGACCCTGAACAATTCGGCCGTGCTGATGCAGGCTGGCGCACACATGATCAAGCTGGAAGGCACTGCCTGGCTGGCTGAGTCGATCCGCCTGCTGGCCGAGCGTGGAATTCCAGTCTGCGCACACATGGGCCTGACGCCACAGGCGGTCAACATCTTCGGCGGTTACAAGGTACAAGGCCGCGAGGAAGCCCAGGCACTTCAGATGCTGGAGGACGCCAAGGCGCTGGAAGCCGCCGGTGCAGCCATGCTGCTGCTCGAATGCGTACCCAGCGAACTGGCTGCGCGCATCACCCGGGCGGTGCAGATTCCGGTGATCGGCATCGGCGCCGGCAGCGACACCGACGGCCAGGTGCTGGTGTTGCACGATATGCTCGGGCTCTCGCTCGGTGGCCGCGTACCGAAGTTCGTCAAGAACTTCATGCGCGAGCACGGTGACATCCCGTCCGCCATCGCCGGCTACGTGAAAGCCGTCAAGGCCACCGAATTCCCCGCAGTCGAACACGGTTTCTCCGCATGAACATCGTCAAGACCATCGCCGACCTGCGTGCCGCAGTGTCCCGCGCTCGTGGGGAAGGCAAGCGCATCGGCTTCGTACCGACCATGGGCAACCTGCACGCCGGCCACATCGCGCTGGTGAAGAAGGCCGGGCAGCGCGCCGACTTCGTGGTCGCCAGCATCTTCGTCAATCCACTGCAGTTCGGCCCCAACGAAGACCTGGACAACTACCCGCGCACCCTCGCTGCGGATCAGGACAAGCTGTTCGAAGCCGGCTGCCACCTGCTCTTTGCGCCGAGCGTCGAAGAGATTTATCCGCACGGCCAGGCCCAGCAGACCATCGTTCGCGTGCCCGGCGTTTCCGAAGGTCTCTGCGGTGGCAGCCGCCCCGGGCATTTCGACGGTGTATCCACCGTGGTCAGCAAGCTGTTCAACATGGTGCTGCCGGACCTCGCCGTATTCGGTCAGAAAGACTTCCAGCAGCTGGCGGTGATCCGCACCATGGTCCGCGATCTGAACATGCCGGTGCAGATCCTCTCGGAGCCGATCGTTCGCGCCGCCGATGGCCTGGCGCTGTCTTCACGCAACGGCTATCTGAGTGCAGACGAGCGCGCCACGGCTCCGTCGCTGTACCGCACCCTGAGCCAGCTGGACGTAGCGATCCGGGGCGGTCGCCGCGACTACCCGGCGCTGATCGCCGAAGGCCTGAGCGCTTTGCAGGCTGCCGGCCTGCGTCCGGACTATCTGGAGATTCGCAACGCAATCGACCTGCAGCCAGTCAGCGAGCGCTCCACCGAGCTGGTCATCCTCGCCGCCGCCTACCTGGGCAAGACGCGGCTGATCGACAACCTGCTGGTGGACATCCACACATCGGCCTGATCCCAGCCATTTGCCCGCAGCCTTGATCACGTTCGAGGCTTAAGGCACACTCTGCGCCGCTTGCGCACCCGGAGGACCCCGCCATGCACGCCATCATGCTCAAGGCCAAACTGCACCGCGCCCAGGTAACTCACTCGGTGCTCGATTATGAAGGTTCCTGCGCCATCGACGGCGAGTGGCTGGACCTGGCCGGCATCCGTGAATACGAACAGATCCAGATCTACAACGTCGACAATGGCGAGCGCTTCACCACCTACGCCATCCGCGGCGAGGAAGGTTCGAAGATCATCTCGGTCAACGGTGCCGCTGCTCACAAGGCCGGTGTCGGTCACCGCCTGATCATCTGCGCCTACGCCCACTACAGCGAGGCCGAGCTGGCCAATTTCAAACCGCATGTGCTTTACATGGGTGCCGACGGCGAGCTGAGCCATACCAGCAACGCAATCCCGGTACAGGTCGCCTGAGCCACCGTTCAGGTGTCGTCGAATAGAAGCCCGAAGTGTTCTGCACTTCGGGCTTCTTCGTTTGAACATGGCTGAATGGTCGATAGGTGCGAGAGTGAAAGCACGGGCTCGAGCAGAATAGAAGGCAATGGCCCGGAACGGAGTGGGGGTTTCCCCTGTCTGAGCTGACTCTGATGGCATAGGATGTGCCTTCACCGGCTCGGTGAAAGCCGGGTTCGGCCAGCATCCGCAGCATTCAGGAGGAGTGCCGGCGCGCCCGCACGGTCATACACATTACTGAATCCCGTCGCGACCAACGCGCGCCTGCGCGTGCAACTGCAGGGGTTCAGCGGCCTGTCAAAGCAAAGGAAGCCGCATCACCATGAGCTACTACCAGCATCCGCTCGATGTCACCGGCCTGCCGTCCTGGAAGGCCCTGGAAGAACACCGCCTGGCCATGCAGAACTTCAGCATGCGCGAAGCATTCAAGGCCGACCCGACGCGCTTCGATGATCTGTCGGTTTCCTGCAGCGGCCTGTTTCTCGACTACTCGAAGAACCTCATCACGCCCGAGACTCGCACCCTGCTGGTGAACCTGGCCCGCGAGGCTGGCGTCGAGCAGGCAGCCCATGCGATGTTCGAAGGCGAGCGCATCAACGCCTCGGAAAACCGTCCCGTGCTGCACACCGCCCTGCGCCGCCCGATGGGCGAATCGGTGATGGTCGACGGCAAGAACATCATGCGTGACGTGCACACCGCGCTGGCGCAGATGACCGACATCGTCACCCGCATCCACAACAACCTATGGCGCGGCTTCAGCGACAAGACCATCACCGACGTGGTGAACATCGGCATCGGCGGCTCGTTCCTCGGCCCGCAGCTGGTATCCGAGGCGCTGTTGCCGTTCACTCAGCACGGCGTACGCACGCACTACCTGGCGAACATCGACGGCAGCGAATTCCGCGAAGTGACCGCCAAGCTGAATGTCGAAACCACGCTGTTCATCATCTCCAGCAAGACCTTCGGCACCCTCGAGACGCTGAAGAACGCCCAGGCCGCACGCACCTGGTATCTGGGCAAGGGCGGCACCGAAGAGAAGCTCTACCGCCACTTCATCGCCGTCACCAGCAACAAGCAGGCGGCGGTCGAATTCGGTATCCGCGAAAAGAACATCTTTCCGATGTGGGACTGGGTCGGCGGTCGCTATTCGCTGTGGTCGGCGATCGGCTTGCCCATCGCCCTGGCGATCGGCATGTCCAACTTCAAGGATCTGCTGTCCGGCGCCTACAGCATGGACCAGCATTTCCTCAGCGAGCCGTTCGAAAGCAACATGCCGGTGCTGCTGGCGATGCTAGGCGTCTGGTACCACAACTTCTGGGGTGCACAGAGCTACGCGTTCCTGCCTTACGACCACTACCTGCGCAACTTCGTCAAACACCTGCAGCAGATGGACATGGAGTCCAACGGCAAGAGCGTGCGCCAGGACGGCACACCGGTGTCCTGCACCACCGGCCCGGTGATCTGGGGCGGTGTCGGCTGTAACGGCCAACACGCCTACCACCAGCTGCTGCACCAGGGCACACCGCTGATCCCGGCCGACTTCATCGTGCCCGTGGTCAGCCACAACCCTGTCGCCGATCACCACGAGTGGCTCTACGCCAACTGCCTGTCGCAGAGCCAGGCCTTGATGCGCGGCAAGACGCGCGAAGAAGCCGAGGCTGAACTGCGCGCCAAGGGCCTCAGCGAAGCCGAGGTGCAGCGTCTCGCCCCGCACAAGGTGATCCCCGGCAACCGCCCGAGCAACACCGTGGTGATGGAAACCATCAGCCCCGGCCGCCTCGGCGCACTGATCGCGCTGTACGAGCACAAGGTCTTCGTTCAGGGCGTGATCTGGGGGATCAACTCCTTCGACCAGTGGGGCGTGGAGCTCGGCAAGGATCTGGGCAAGGCCGTCTACAACCAGATGACCCGCTTCGATGCTGCGCCCGCAGAGGATGCCTCCACCCAGGGCCTGATCGACTTCTTCCGTGGTCGCCACCGCGGCTGATATCGCCCCTCGACCGGACAACAGTGCGGCGCTGCTGTCCGGTCTCTCCTCCTTCCCCCGTTACCACCGCCAATTGGCGAGCCCTCTGCGTCTGTTCAGGTAACATCGCCGCTTGCCAAGCCAACAGCGCTGTCGCCATGGAATTCATTCGCCGTCATATCGAAACCCGCGTGCTCAGCCTTACCGGGCTGGCGATCGGCGGTTTCGATTACGAAAATCCTCCGGGCGATCCCGGCCTGTTCGGGCCTGAGTCCGTGTGCTGGCGCGTGCATGGCGACTTCACCTCGATGATGGTTGGCGGAATCTCCGCACTTCTATTGCAGGCGCTGCACCCGTTGGCGCTGTCCGGTGTGTGGGATCACTCTAATTTTCGCGAGGACCTGCTCGGCCGTCTGCGGCGCACCGGGCAGTTCATCTCTGCCACTACCTTCGGTAGCCACGCCGATGCCGACCGACTGATCGAGCGGGTCAAGCGGATTCATGCAGGCGTATCCGGTACGGCGCCGGATGGTCGTCCCTACGCCGCATCGGATCCCAACCTGCTGACCTGGGTGCACGTCGCCGAGGTCAGCAGCTTTCTCAAGTCACACTTGCGCTACCTCAATCCTGACCTGCCGGCGGCCGAACAGGATCGCTATTACGCCGAGGTGGCGCTGATCGCCGAGCGCCTCGGCGCCGGTGACGTGCCGCGTTCGCGCGCGCAGATCGAGGCTTATCTCAAGCGCACCAGCCCCCAGCTCCGGAGCGACGAGCGTGCGCTGGAAATCCTGCAGATACTGCGTACCGCCCCGGCGCCCAGCCCCCTGCTCAGGCCCTTCGGAACGCTGATGCTGCACGCTGGTGTCGAGCTCTTGCCCGAATGGGCTCAGGAAATGCTTGGCCTGACACTGAGCGAAAGCCGACGCCAGCTGATCCGCACCGGGGTTCGCAGCACCGCGCCGGTAGTGCGCTGGGCCGTACGCAGCGGCTCCGTACACCGCGCGCGTCGACGCATGGGCCTGCCGCCACGCTAGCGCCAGGCAACCAGCGCAGCGATTCTTGATAGACTGCGCGCCCTTCTATTTCGAGTCGCCGCGCATGTCATCCCTCGCCCAGGCGCTGCGCGCCGCCTTCGATAGCCGCCGCCCACTGCTCGACGAATTGCAGCAGCAAGGCACCGATTGCTACCGGCTGTTCCATGGCAGCCAGGAAGGCGCGGCCGGCTTGACGGTCGATCGCTACGGCCCACAGCTGATGGTGCAAAGCTTCCATCAAGCGCTCGACGCGCAAGCGCTGCAGAGCATCCATGACGAATCCACCGACTTTCTCGGGCAACCGCTCCAGCTCATCTACAACGATCGCTCGCAGAGCAACTCACGGATCGACCGCAGCAACCAGGCGCATCAACCTGAGGATGTGGCGCTGGAAGATCAGGTCGCCCATGAGTGGGGCCTGCGCTATCGCGTGCGAGGCCGCCACAGCGGGCAGGACCCACTGCTGTTCCTCGACCTGCGCAACGCCCGCGGCTGGGTCAAGCAACACAGCGCCGGCAAGTCGGTACTCAATCTGTTTTCCTACACCTGCGGCGTCGGCCTGTGTGCTGCCGCAGGCGGTGCAGCGGAAGTCTGGAATGTCGATTTCGCCGAGCGCAACCTGGCAGTGGGTCGGGAGAACGGCGCGCTGAACCCTTCCCTACCGCCGATGCAGTTCGTACATTCCGACTACTTCCCGGCGATCCGCCAATTGGCCGGTCTGCCGGTCAGCGCCCGTCGCGGACGAGCCTTGCCGGACTACCCGCGCCTGGTACAACGTCAGTTCGATCTGGTACTGCTCGATCCGCCCGCCTGGGCACGCAGCGCCTTCGGCACGGTGGACCTGCTGCGCGACTATCAGAGCCTGCTCAAACCGGCGTTGCTGGCAACCGCTGAAGATGGGGTGCTGATCTGCTGCAACAACCTGGCGAAGGTATCGATGGATGAGTGGCGGCCCCTGGTGCGGCGCTGCGCCGAGAAGGCCGGCAGGCCGGTACGCGAATGGCAGGCGCTGGCACCGGCTGCCGACTTCCCCTCGCGCGATGGGCTGCCCCCACTGAAGACCCTGATTCTGCGGCTTTGAGCGCATTGCCCGTATCGTTCGATTCGGGGAACCGCGTACGCGTGCCATACTCCAAGGCAACCATCCGCCAGGAATACTTCCGGTCATGCCCAATGGAATGAAGCGTGCGTTCACCGGGGTGGCGCTCGTGCTGATCTGCTACAGCCTGCTTGGCTTTCTGATCCTGCCGGGTATCGCCCAGCGCATCGCCAATCAGCAGCTTGCGGCCTACGCAACCGTGCCGGCCAGCCTGCAACGTATCGAATTCAACCCGTTCAGCCTCGAGCTCTCGCTGTTCGGCCTGCGCATCGGCGAGCAGGACGATCGTCAGCTGGCCTTCGAGCGGCTCTTTCTCGACCTGCAGTGGGACAGCCTCTGGGAACGCACGCTGCACCTGGCCAATGTCGAGCTTATCGAGCCGGACGTCGAGGTGCGCTTCGCCGAAGATGGCACGCTCAATCTCAGCCAGCTGTTCGAGGTGCCTGAATCAGAGCCGACGACCAGCGAGGGCGGTGACATCTTTCCGCTGCGCATGGATCGTCTGCAGCTGGCAGGCGGCCGCCTAACCTTCATGGACCAGCGTCCGAGCGAACCCATTGCCCTGGTCTACGATTCACTGGATTTCGAACTACACAATCTCGCCACCCGCAGCGACGGCAGCGCCGATGCCCGTCTAACCGCCAGCGGGCCGAGCGGTGGGCGCATCGACTGGCAGGGCGATATCAGCCTGCAACCACTGACATCCAGCGGTCAGTTACAGATCAGCGATCTCCAGCTCAAGGACCTGTGGCCCTATGTACGCGACGCCGTGCCGCTGACACTCAAGGATGGCAGTCTCCAGTTCAGCACGAACTATCGCCTGGACCTCAGCGATGACCTCGCGCTGCGACTGGAGAATGCCAAGGCCGCACTCGGCCCATTGGCCCTCGACAGCCCTGATGGGCACAAGCTGATCCGCATGGAGCGACTCGAGCTGAGCGAAACGTCGCTTGACCTAGCCAGGCAGCAGATCAGCATTGGCAAACTGCGCAGCCGCAATCTGGAAACCTGGGCGGCCCGGGAAGCGGACGGAGAACTCGACTGGCAGAAACTGTTCGCCTCGACCAGCGACAAGACAGATGCCGACGCGCCGGCCACGGACGACACAGCAAAGGGAGCCAACGCACCCTGGCAGGTGTTGTTACGCGACGCTCAGTTGCGCGACTACCGGGTCCATCTCGTCGACCGCGTCCCGGACGACGAAGTCGCGCTGGAGCTGGGCCCGCTAGATCTGAACATCAGCGAATTCGACAGCCTCGGCACCAGCCCCTTCTCCCTTGAACTGGAAACCGGAGTCGGCAAGCAAGGCGCCATCCAGGCCAACGGGCAACTACAGATGAGCCCCGTGAGCGGCAAGCTGGCGGTGACCACGCGAGATATCGACCTGCGCATCGCTCAGGCCTATCTCAGCCCACTGGTCCATCTGGAAGTCCGCAGCGGCCTGCTGGCCAGCGAACTCGAGGTCGAGCTGAAGTCCACCGAGCCGCTGGCCTTCAGCGTTCGGGGCAGCGTAGACGCCACTCAGCTGCATACGCTGGACACGATCAACAATCGCGATTTCGTCAAATGGCAGCGCCTGCAACTCAGCGGCCTCGACTACCAGCACCCGAGCGGCCTGGCAATCGAGCGCGTCGACCTCAGCCAGCCTTATGCGCGCTTCATCATCAACCCGGACCTGAGCACCAACATCAACGACCTGCTGGTCGAGCGCAGTGAGGCTGGGGATGACAACGCACAGGCACAAGACTCCTCCGAGCCGCTGGCTATCCGTATCGGCGGCATTGCCATTGCCGACGGCTCGGCGAACTTTGCCGACTTCAGCCTGCGACCGCCCTTCGTCACCGCCATCCAGTCGCTCAACGGAAATATCGGCACCCTGGACAACCGCAAGCAGAAAGCCGCCTCGGTAAATGTCGCCGGCAAGGTGGATCAGTATGCGCCGGTCAGCATCAAGGGCAGCCTGACGCCTTTCGATCCACTGCAGAGCCTCGACATCGCCACGAGCTTCCGCCAGGTCGAGTTGACCACGCTGACGCCCTACTCCGGCAAATTCGCCGGCTACCAGATCCGCAAGGGCCGCCTCAATCTGGATCTGCATTACCGGATTGAGCAGGGTCGTCTAAACGCAGAAAACAAGGTCGTTCTGGAGCAGCTGCAGCTTGGCGAGAAGGTCGACAGTCCTGATGCCGTGGATCTGCCTGTTCGGCTGGCGGTCGCCCTGCTCAAGGACAGCAAGGGCACCATCTCCATCGAATTGCCGGTGCAGGGCAACCTGAACGACCCGCAGTTCAGCGTCATGCCGATCGTCTGGCAGACGCTGCGCAATCTGGTGGTTCGCGCAGCCCAGGCGCCATTCAAGTTCATAGCCGGACTGGCCGGCGGAAGCGACGCCGACCTCAGCCATGTCGGCTTCGAACCGGCCAGCAGCGAGCTGGATAGCGAAGCGCGCAAACGTCTGGACACGCTGGCCTCAGCCCTGAAGCAACGTCCGGCTCTACGCCTGGAGGTGGAAGGCATGAGCGCCGCTGCCGTCGATGGCGCGCTGCTGGCCGAGCAACGCCTACAGCAGGAGTTCCGCGAAACCCAGTATCGAATCCTGCAGCGTCGTGGCGACAAGGTGCCCGCGGACGCCAGTCAGATCCAGGTCGAAGCGGAAGACGAGGCCGCGTTGCTGGAAGGCATCTACCGCAGTCGCCTCAAGCAGCAGCCGCTAGCCGAGTGGCGTGAACTGGACGACGAAGAGCGCGCCGCACAGATGCGCAAGGCCGTGCTCGATTCCTGGAGGGACAGTGCAGCGTTGCTGCGCCGCCTCAGCCGCGAACGTGCGGCCGCGATAAAGGGCTATCTGGTAGACGTGGGCCTGGACTCGGAGCGGGTGTACCTGCTGGACACCGGCACAACCGAACAGGGAAGCGACGGTAAGGTCGCGACGGCGATGCACCTGGGGAGTGAATGATGATCTCGCGTAAATACGTTGTTGCTTGTGTACTGCTGGCCGCGTTTTCCGGGGCTCACGCCGATACCCTTCGTTGCGGGAGCCAGCTCGTCACCACGGGTGACCGCGCCTTCGAAGTGGAAAGCAAGTGCGGCGTGCCGCAGCACCGCGATCTTGTCGGCTACACGCTCAGCCGTAACGACCGCCAGGAGTTCGCGCTGGAGGAATGGGTTTACGGTCCGCGTAATGGCATGCTCAGCATCCTGACCTTCGAAGGCAACCGCCTGGTTCGCATTGAAACCCGCAGAGCCAACTGATCCCCTGGAGCCATACCGATGGACCGTCGCGTTCCCGCCACACTTCTGCTTTGCCTGTTGCTGGTCACCCTGCAAGCGCAGGCCTCTTCTACCTATCGCTGCAACAGCCGCCTGGTGAGCCTGGAAGCCACCACGGCCGAGGTTCGCAGCAAATGCGGCGAGCCATCCAGCGCCGCCTTGGTAGGTTACAAGGAGATCGTTGATGATCATGGCTACCAACAGGAGGTGCCGGTCGAGGAATGGGTCTACGGGCCGAACAACGGCATGCTCCATTTCCTGCGATTCGAAGGCAATCGTCTCCGGCAGATCACCAGTGAGCGAGGAAACTAGGACACAAAAAACCCCACTATAGAGTGGGGTTTTCTGATTTGCGCCCCGCCAGCGACTGGCGAGGAGAACTCTGTTACTCGGCGGCTTTCAGGCCGTCGGCAGAGACTTCACGAACGCCTTTGATGCCCTTGGCCTTGGCCACGGCAGCTTCTTTCTCGGCTTCGGTAGCTACGGTCCCGGACAGCGAAACAACGCCATCCTTGGTTTCCACTTCTATGTCCATGCCGGGAGTCGCGTCTTCGGCCAGCAGGGTGGATTTCACCTTGGTGGTGATCCAGGTATCGGAAGCAGCATCACCGGCATCGTCCATAGTGTTGGCGGCCAGCATGACGGTATCGGTCTTGTCGATGGCAGGCGTGGTATCGGCCAGAGCGGCGCCGGCGAACGGCAGGCTAAGAGCAGCGGCGATGGCAGCGGCAGTAAGTGTCTGAGTAGTCTTCATAGATGTCACTCCTGTTCTCGTGGTTTCTGGGGCATGACTCCGGCCTCAGATGCACGAATAACAGCGCAAGCGTTGTGCCAACTTGAATTTATTTTTTTATCCTTAATAATCAATAAGTTATGCATGGCAGCAATTAACGATTTACTTGCACATTGCAAGTTTCCCCCGGCCGCTGCGTGCATCTTGCAATCTCGTACAGGCATTGAATAAATATCACGACCAAACAAAAAGGGCCCGAAGGCCCTTCTGTTCAACTGCCAGCTGTCAAACGCCAGAGGCTTCAGCGGCGGCAACGTCCTTGATGGAGAGCTTGATACGGCCGCGGTTGTCCACGTCCAGCACCAGCACCTTCACTTCCTGACCTTCTTTAAGCACATCGGTGACTTTCTCGATACGCTGATCGCTGATCTGCGAGATGTGCACCAGGCCATCCTTGCCCGGGAGGATGTTTACGAACGCGCCGAAGTCGACGATGCGCTCGATCTTGCCGACGTAGATCTTGCCGATTTCGGCTTCAGCGGTGATGCCCAGTACGCGCTGCTTGGCCGCCTCTGCCGCTTCCTTGGTTTCGCCGAAGATCTTGATCGAGCCATCGTCTTCGATGTCGATCGAGGCCTTGGTCTCTTCGCAGATAGCGCGAATGGTGGCGCCACCCTTGCCGATCACGTCACGGATCTTGTCTTGGTCGATCTTCATCGCCAGCATGGTCGGGGCATTGGCCGACAGCTCGCTGCGTGACTGGGCGATGACCTGGTTCATCTGGCCGAGGATGTTCAGGCGAGCTTCCAGAGCCTGCTCCAGCGCCTGCTCCATGATCTCTTCGGTGATTCCCTGGATTTTGATGTCCATCTGCAGCGCGGTCACGCCCTTGGCGGTACCGGCTACCTTGAAGTCCATGTCGCCCAGGTGATCTTCGTCACCGAGGATGTCGGTCAGAACGGCAAACTTCTCGCCTTCCTTGACTAGACCCATGGCGATACCGGCCACCGGAGCCTTCATTGGCACACCAGCGTCCATAAGGGCCAGGGAAGCACCACAGACCGATGCCATGGAGCTGGAACCGTTGGACTCAGTGATCTCGGAAACCACACGGATGGTGTACGGGAATTCATCGGCGCTCGGCAGCATGGCGGCAACGCCACGACGGGCCAGGCGACCGTGGCCGATTTCGCGGCGACCGGTAGCGCCCATGCGACCACACTCACCGACCGAGTACGGCGGGAAGTTGTAGTGCAGCATGAAGGGGTCTTTCTTCTCGCCTTCCAGGGTGTCGAGCAGCTGCGCGTCACGGGCAGTGCCGAGGGTCGCAACGACCAGGGCCTGGGTCTCGCCACGGGTGAACAGTGCCGAACCGTGGGTCTTGTCGAGCACGCCGACTTCGATGTTCAGCCCGCGAACGGTACGGGTGTCGCGACCGTCGATGCGCGGCTTGCCATTGACGATGTTCTCGCGAACGGTGCGATATTCGATCTCACCGAAGGCATCCTTCACTTCGCCGGCAGACGGCTGGCCTTCTTCACCGGAGAACTTGGCAACGACCTGGTCCTTCAGCTCACCCAGGCGCGCGTAGCGGTCCTGCTTGATGGTGATGGTGTAGGCCTGGGAGATGGCTTCGCCGAACTCGGCACGGATGGCATCCAGCAACGCGGTGTTGGCCTGCGGAGCAGCCCAGTCCCAACGCGGCTTGCCGGCTTCGGCGGCGAGCTCTTCGACAGCCTTGATCACGGCCTGGAACTCGTCATGGGCGAACAGCACAGCGCCCAGCATCTGGTCTTCGGTCAGCTCTTTAGCTTCCGACTCGACCATCAGTACGGCGTCCTTGGTGCCGGCCACGACCATGTCCAGGCTGGAGGCCTTGAGCTGCTCGTAGTTCGGGTTCAGCAGGTAGCCGGTTTCCGGGTGGAAAGCCACGCGTGCAGCACCGATCGGGCCATCGAACGGAATGCCGGAAACAGCCAGAGCGGCCGAAGTACCGATCATCGCGGCGATGTCCGGGTCAGTCTTCTTACTGGTGGAAACGACGGTACAGATGACCTGCACTTCGTTCTGGAAACCTTCCGGGAACAGCGGACGGATCGGACGATCGATCAGGCGAGAGGTCAGGGTTTCCTTCTCGGAAGGACGCGCCTCCCGCTTGAAGAAGCCGCCAGGGATCTTGCCGGCTGCATAGGTCTTCTCCTGGTAATGCACGGAGAGCGGGAAGAACCCCTTGCTCGGATCGGCGGTCTTGGCACCGACCACGCTTACCAGCACGGTGACGTCGTCATCGACGGTGACCAGCACTGCGCCGGAGGCCTGGCGAGCGATACGACCCGTTTCCAGGGTTACGGTCGACTGACCGAATTGAAACTTCTTGATTACCGGATTCACGGTTTTTCCTTCTCTTTGTTGCCTTGGGGAAATTGGCAGAACGCCCGGGAGTCGGCCCGGAACGACCTGCAAGAAAGCCAAAAGCTGGAAGACCGAAGCTGATCGAGGGGATATCCCACTTTCAACTTCAGGCTTCCAGCTTCCGGCTTCCAGCGCGGGCGCGTCTTAGCGACGCAGACCCAGACGACCGATCAGGGTGCTGTAACGAGTGGTGTCCTTACCCTTCAGGTAATCCAGCAGCTTGCGGCGCTGGTTAACCATGCGGATCAGACCACGACGCGAGTGGTGGTCTTTGCCGTTGGCCTTGAAGTGGTCCTGCAGCTTGTTGATGTTGGCGGTCAGCAGGGCTACCTGCACTTCCGGAGAACCGGTATCGCTTTCAGCTTGCTTGTACTCGTTAACGATCTGGGCTTTTTCTTCAACGCTCAGTGCCATGATAGGGCTCCTTGAGTGAACAGGCCGGGAATCATCCCGTGTTTAATAAAGAGAAATGACCGTGCCTGCTGACAGCCACCCTCTGACGCAACGCGCGAACGCGCCGCGTAACGGTCATTCCGACCGAATCAACCGACGTGGCGCGATGCGCCCGTCTTCGCTCACTTCACCGATGCCGATGAAGCGACCATTGTTATCCTGTACGCGAACCATGCCGTACTTGGGAGCTTCTGGCGCCCGCACCGGTTGTCCATGCAGCCAGTAATAGGCACTGTGCTCGGACAACTGCAACAACGGCCAATGCTCAAGTCCGCTGTCCACCGGTTGCAAGAGACTATCCAGCGCCTCGGCACCACCCTCACCATGCAACTGCTCAAGCGCTTCGAGCGTTACCGTCTGCGACAGGTCGAACGGCCCGGCCTGGGTTCGCCGCAGCTCGGCAACATGCGCACCACAGCCGAGCAACTGGCCGATGTCTTCGACCAAGGTGCGGATATAGGTGCCTTTGCTGCACGCAACGACCAGTCGCGCCTTGTCGCCGTCGAGCGAGAGCAACTCCAAGCGCGCAATATTAACAGAACGCGGCTCGCGCTCCACCACCTCTCCGGCACGCGCCAGTTTGTACAGCGGCTGGCCATCGCGCTTGAGTGCCGAATACATCGGCGGCACCTGCAGGATGTCACCGCGAAACTGCGGCAACAGCGCCTCCAACTTCTCGACGGTAACCGCTACCGGCTTGCGCTCCAGAACCTCACCTTCGGCATCAGCAGTGGTCGTGGTGACCCCCAGCTGCATGACCGTCTCGTAGGCCTTGTCCGCGTCCAGAAGGTACTGCGAGAACTTGGTGGCCTCGCCAAAACACAGCGGCAACACACCAGTGGCAAGAGGGTCGAGACTTCCGGTATGCCCAGCTTTTTCCGCGTTGAGCAACCAGCGGACCTTCTGCAACGCAGCATTGGAGGTGAACCCGCGCGGCTTGTCGAGCAGGATGATGCCATTGACGTTACGGCGTACACGCTTGACCTGTGCCACGCTTATTCTCCGCGCTCGTCGCTGTGCTTGCGATCTTCCGCCACTGCGCGCTCGATCAGCGAGCTCAACTCGACACCACGACGAATGCTGGCGTCGTAGTTGAAATGCAGTTGCGGAACAGTGCGCAGCTTCATGCTCTTGCCCAGCTGCATGCGCAGGAATCCGGCAGCGTCGTTAAGGATGCGCAGGTTGCCCTTGACCGCCTCCTGGTCGTCATCTTGCCCCATGATGGTAATGAAGATCTTCGCGTGGGAAAGATCACGACTGACGTCGACCGCAGTGATGGTGACCAGACCCAAACGCGGATCCTTGATCTCACGCTGAATGAGCAGCGCCAGTTCGCGCTGCATCTGATCGCCGATACGCTGGGTACGACTGAATTCTTTGGCCATAAATTTCCACCCGTTTAAAAGCCGAAAGCTGGAAGCTCGAAGCAGTGACCGCATTCAGGCGGCCACCGACTCCTTGCTTCCAGCTATCAGATTGACGCTTGCTTACAGCGAACGCGCCACTTCGACCTTCTCGAACACTTCGATCTTGTCGCCGACCTTGACGTCGTTGTAGCTCTTCACGCCGATACCACACTCCATGCCGGCACGGACTTCCGCGACGTCATCCTTGAAGCGGCGCAGCGATTCCAGCTCGCCTTCGAAGATGACGACATCGTCGCGCAGGACGCGGATCGGGCGATTGCGATGCACCAAGCCCTCGGTGACCATGCAACCGGCGATGGCGCCGAACTTCGGCGAGCGGAACACGTCACGAACTTCGGCGATGCCGAGGATGTTCTCGCGAACGTCGCTGCCGAGCATACCGGTGAGCGCCTTCTTGACGTCCTCAATGATGTCGTAGATGACGTTGTAGTAGCGCATGTCCAGACCTTCGGCCTCGACGATCTTGCGCGCCCCCGCATCAGCCCGAACGTTGAAGCCGAACAGCACGGCGTTGGAGGCCAGTGCCAGGTTGGCATCGGATTCGGTGATACCACCGACACCGCCACCCACCACACGAACCTGCACTTCGTCGTTGCCCAGGCCGTTGAGAGAGCCCTGCAGCGCTTCGAGCGAGCCGCGCACGTCTGCCTTGAGCACGATGTTGAGCGTCTTCTTCTCGTCCTGACCCATGGTCTCGAAGATGTTCTCCAGCTTGCCGGCATGGGCACGAGCCAGTTTCACTTCGCGGAACTTGCCCTGGCGGAACAACGCAACTTCACGGGCCTTCTTCTCGTCAGCCACAACGGTCAGGTCGTCACCGGCTTCCGGCGTACCATCCAGGCCGAGGATCTCGACCGGAATCGACGGGCCGGCTTCCTTCACAGGCTTGCCGTTCTCGTCGAGCATCGCACGAACGCGACCGAAGTTGACGCCACACAGGACCATGTCACCCTGACGCAGGGTACCGTCCTGAACCAGCACGGTGGCTACCGGACCGCGACCCTTGTCAAGGCGCGACTCGACCACCACACCGCGACCAGGCGCAGACGGCGTTGCCTTGAGCTCGAGGAGCTCGGCCTGCAGCAGAACGGCTTCGAGCAGTTCGTCGACGCCGGTACCCATCTTCGCGGAGACCGGAATGAACGGCGTGTCGCCGCCCCACTCTTCCGGAATCACGTCGAGCGCGCCCAGGCCGTTCTTGATGTTGTCCGGATTCGCATCCGGCTTGTCGATCTTGTTCACCGCGACCACGATCGGTACGCCGGCAGCCTTGGCGTGCTGGACGGCTTCCTGCGTCTGAGGCATCACGCCGTCATCCGCCGCGACCACCAGGATCACGATGTCGGTGGCCTTGGCACCACGAGCACGCATGGCGGTAAACGCAGCGTGACCAGGGGTGTCGAGGAAGGTAACCATGCCACGCTCGGTTTCGACGTGATAGGCACCGATATGCTGGGTGATACCACCAGCCTCGCCGACAGCCACCTTGGCGCGACGAATGTAGTCGAGCAGCGAGGTCTTGCCATGGTCAACGTGACCCATCACGGTCACGACCGGCGCACGCGAGACCGACTCACCTTCGAACTTCAGCAGCTCGGCCAACTGCTCTTCCAGAGCGTTGTCGCTGACCAGCTTGACCTTGTGGCCCAGCTCTTCGGCAACCAGCTGAGCAGTTTCCTGATCCAGCACCTGGTTGATAGTGACGGGCGAGCCCATCTTGAACATGAACTTGATGACTTCGGCCGCTTTCACCGACATCTGCTGGGCCAGTTCGGCCACAGTGATGGTTTCGCCGATCGACACTTCGCGCACTACAGGTCCTGTTGGGCTCTGGAACCCATGCTGATTACGCTTCTTGAGCTTGGACTTGCCGCGGCCGCCGCGACGGAAACCATCGGCCTCGTCTTCACCGGTACGTACGGTACGCGCCAGCGGAGCCTTGGTCTTGAGCGAAGGACGATGCTGCGCATGCTTGCGATCACGACGCTCGTCGTCATCACTGCGTGGCTTCTCGACACGACGAGGCTCTTCCTTCTTACGCTCAGGCGCAGGAGCTACAGGCTCGACCGCAACCGGTGCAGGTTCGGCGCTCACCGCCGGCTCAACAGCTGCTGGCGTAGAGGCCTCGCCCTGAGGCTTGACCGACTCAGCCTGACGGCGTGCTTCTTCTTCGGCACGCTCGCGCGCGTCCTGCTCGGCCTTCAGGCGAGCAGCCTCTTCAGCCGCGCGCTGCTCCTCGGCTTCGCGACGCTGTTCGGCTTCGATTTCCTCGGCGCTGCGCTTGACGAAGGTCTTCTTCTTGCGCACTTCAACGCTGATGGTCTTGCTACCGCCAACCTTGAGTTTGGTAGTGGTCTTACGCTGCAAGGTGATCTTGCGCGGCTCGTCCACTTTCGCCCCGTGGCTGCTTTTCAAATGGGCCAACAGGGCCTGTTTCTCGTTATCGGTCACTACTTGCTCGGCGCTGGTGTGCGACAGTCCTGCCTCACGCATCTGCTGAAGCAGTCGCTCGACCGGTGTGGCGACCACCTGGGCCAGTTCTTTCACCGTGACTTGCGTCATGCATTTCTCTCCTCAGGCCGCTAATTACTTACTCGAACCAATGGGCTCGGGCGGCCATGATCAGCTTGCCGGCACGCTCTTCATCGATGCCGTCTATGTCGAGCAGGTCGTCTATCGACTGCTCGGCCAGGTCTTCGCGGGTGATGACGCCCCGCACGGCCAACTCGACCGCCAGTTCTTTATCCATGCCATCGAGTGCCAGCAGATCTTCAGCCGGCTGAGCATCCGCAAGCTTCTCCTCGTTGGCGATGGCCTTGGTCAGCAGGCGATCTTTGGCCCGCGTACGCAGCTCATTGACGATGTCTTCGTCGAAGCCTTCGATGCCAAGCATTTCCTCCATGGGGACATAGGCAATCTCTTCGAGGGAGGTAAAGCCCTCTTCCACCAGCACCTGTGCAAGTTCCTCATCAACGTCCAACTCATCAATGAAGTTACGCAGGATGTCACCGGTTTCTTCCTGCTGCTTGGCCTGGATGTCCGCTTCAGTCATGACGTTGAGCGTCCAACCACTAAGCTGACTGGCCAGACGCACATTCTGACCGCCACGGCCGATCGCCTGCGCCAGATTGTCTTCGGCAACCGCGATATCCATGGCGTGAGCGTCTTCGTCGACGATGATCGCGGCCACTTCAGCCGGAGCCATCGCATTGATGACAAACTGAGCCGGGTTCTCATCCCACAGGACGATATCGACGCGCTCGCCGCCAATTTCGCCAGAGACGGCCTGAACCCGCGAACCGCGCATGCCGATGCAGGCGCCCTGCGGATCGATGCGCTTGTCCTTGGAGCGAACGGCGATCTTGGCCCGCGAACCAGGATCACGCGACGCACCCATGACCTCAATGAGGCCTTCGGCGATTTCTGGCACTTCGATGCGGAACAGCTCGATCAGCATCTGCGGCGCAGTACGCGACAGAATCAACTGCGGGCCGCGGTTCTCAGTGCGAATTTCCTTGAGCAGTGCGCGAACACGGGCACCGACGCGGAAGGTTTCACGCGCAATGATGTCTTCGCGAGCCAGCAACGCTTCGGCGTTATTGCCGAGGTCGACGATAACGCTATCGCGGGTCACTTTCTTGACCGTGCCGGAGATGATCTCACCCAGACGATCACGATAGGCTTCTACCACCTGCGCACGCTCGGCCTCGCGCACTTTCTGCACGATGACCTGCTTGGCGGTCTGCGCCGCAATACGGCCGAACTCGATGGACTCGATTTTCTCTTCGAACACATCACCAAGCTTGGCGTCGGGATTACGCGCCTGAGCCTGATCCAATGCCAACTGATGGGCCGGATCTTCAAAGTGCTCATCGTCTACGACAGTCCAGCGACGGAAGGATTCGTAGCTGCCATTGTGGCGATTGATTTCCACACGCAGATCAACTTCGTCCTCGTAGCGCTTCTTGGTAGCCGTGGCCAAGGCCAGCTCAAGCGCTTCGAAAATCACACTCGCCGGTACGCCCTTTTCATTGGACACCGACTCCACAACCAGCAGTACTTCTTTGCTCATCGTACGCCTCGCCTTTCGCAATCCATTGGGTTCCGCGGGATCCGTTCTCAGTCAAAACGGGGAATGATGTTGGCCTTATCGATCATGTCGATCGGCAGCAGGTACTCATGGTCGTCCACCTGCACCACGACATCCTGCTCTTCCACCCCACGGAGAAGACCCTGGAAATTGCGCCTGCCCTCGAAGGGCGAGCGCAGCTTTATTTTTACCTGATCACCGATATGGGCCGTGTACTGTTCGATCGTGAACAGCGGCCGATCCATGCCAGGAGAAGAAACCTCAAGGGTGTAGTCCACGCTGATTGGATCTTCCACATCGAGCACACCGCTCAATTGACGACTGACTTTCTCGCAATCGTCGATGAGGATGCCATCGGCATGGTCGATATAGACACGCAACAGTGAATGCCGCCCCTGGGAAATGAACTCAATACCCCAGCACTGATAGCCAAGCGCCTCAACCACCGGGGCCAACAAGGCCTGCAACTGTTCTAGCTTGCTCGACATCGAAGTCCCTCGCGCATGCTGTACAAATGAAAAATGGGCGAAACGCCCATCCCTTTGACCGCCTGTAAATGCCGGCGACCTGGCCTCAAGCTAATAAAAAGCCCCTGTACAGGGGCTCTTTATTGACTGGTTGCGGGGGCTGGATTTGAACCAACGACCTTCGGGTTATGAGCCCGACGAGCTACCAGACTGCTCCACCCCGCGTCAAACTGGGCACGAATTATACGACCCATGCCTAATACAGGTCAACCGAAACCCTTAAACACAAGAAAGCCCGCACTAGGCGGGCCTGCTTGTTTGGTACCGAGGAGGGGACTCGAACCCCTACAGCCTATGGCCACTACCACCTCAAGGTAGCGTGTCTACCAATTCCACCACCTCGGCAAAAACCTTATTGCCCTTCCTCCACCTCAGGGAGATCACCAGCAGCTTCCGCCGACTTGCGCTGCTCGAGCACAGGGACGTCTTCGACTGCTGGCTTGCTGGCCGGCACTTCCAGCACAGCTGGATCCGGCAGCCCCGCCCGGGACAACTGATCAGCCTGTTGTTTCGCGAAGAACGCCAAACCCAGACTGGTCACGAAAAAAACGCCGGCGAGTATAGCAGTAAGCCGACTCAAAAAGGTAGCAGAACCTTGGCTTCCGAAAACAGTTGCCGAAGCACCCGAACCGAACGAAGCACCAGCATCTGCACCCTTGCCCTGCTGCAGCAGTACCAGCGCAACAACACCTAGAGCAACCAGCAGATGCACCACAATCACGACAGTCTGCAACATCTGTTCAGTTCCCCGCGGCGCGACAGATCGCACCAAATTCATCCGCTTTCAGAGAGGCTCCACCAACCAACCCCCCGTCAATATCCGCCATTGCGAATAGCTCAGCGGCATTCTCCGCCTTGACGCTGCCGCCGTACAGAAGCCTTACGCCTTCAGCGATGCGGCCATCATGACGCGACAACTGCTCTCGAATGGCAGCATGCACTTCCTGAGCCTGCTCAGGCGTTGCGGTCAAGCCACTACCAATCGCCCAAACAGGCTCGTAAGCAATAACCGCCGACTCGAATGCGGCGACACCACGGTCATCCAGCACTCGCGCCAACTGACGCCCAACCACTTCGAGCGTCTTGCCTGCCCGTCGCTCTTCAAGCGTCTCACCCAGGCACAACACAGGCTTAAGACCACCCACCTGCGCTGCCGAAAACTTGCGACTGACCACTTCGTCCGTCTCACCCAACAACAGGCGACGTTCGGAGTGACCAACCAGAACCCACTTACAACCGAAATCAGCGAACTGCTCAGCCGAAACCTCACCGGTCAGCGCCCCGAAGCCATTCTGCGCCGCACAATCCTGGGTACCGACGGCAACATGCTCACCATCAACACCATCCAGAACCTGAGAGACATGCACAGCGGAGGGAAACACCGCAATCTCGACATCCGCAGGCACAACCTGCATCCGGAGAGACTCGACAAGCTCTGCGACGCTAGCGCGGGTACCGTTCATTTTCCAGTTACCAGCTACCATGGGGCGACGCATGCTTTACCTCATCGGTCAAAGTGGGCGCAGATGTTACTCAACAGCAAACGCCCTGGCAAGCGCGATTACGCACAAACTTCGGTAACGATCTTCGCCAGCTCCTCAGCCATGCCACGCACCTGACTTTCGTCATCGCCTTCAACCATGACACGTACCAGCGGCTCGGTCCCGGACTTGCGCAAAAGCACGCGGCCACGACCACCCATGCGCTCGGTAACACTGTCGCAAGCAGCTTGCACGCCAGGATGCGAAATTGGATCGCGCTCGCCAGAAAAGCGCACGTTGATCAGCACCTGGGGGCACTTGTGCCAAGCCAGTCGCTCCTGCGCGAGCGTCTGGCCGCGCCGACGAAGCGCCAGCACCACCTGCAACGCCGCGATGATCGCATCGCCTGTGGTGGTGTGCTGCGCACAGACTATATGCCCGGAGTTTTCACCACCCAATGCCCAGCCACGCTCAAGCATCTCCGCGATCACGTAGCGATCTCCCACCTTGGCGCGGGTGAACGGTATCTCCCGCGCTTTCAAGGCAAGCTCAAGCCCCAGGTTACTCATCAGCGTGCCGACAACGCCGCCAGCCAACCGATCTCGCTCCTGCAAATCAGTCGCGATGATGTAAAGCAGTTCGTCGCCATCCACGACCGCACCGGCATGGTCGACCATCATCACCCTGTCACCGTCGCCATCGAAGGCTATGCCCAGATCCGCGCCATGATCGACAACCGCCTTCTGCAGCTGCCCGACATGAGTGGAGCCGACATCGGCATTGATGTTCAGACCGTCCGGCTGCGCACCTATAACCACCACCTCTGCACCCAGCTCACGGAACACGCTGGGTGCAACCTTGTAGGTCGCGCCATGCGCGCAGTCGATCACCAGCTTCAACCCGGAGAAATCAGTGCTGGTTGGCACGCTGCTCTTGCAGAACTCGATATAACGGCCAGCCGCGTCATTGATGCGGGATGCCTTGCCAAGCTGTGCCGAGTCGACCACGGTCATCGGCGCATCGATCAACTCCTCGATCATCAGCTCCACTTCATCAGGAAGCTTGGTGCCGCGACCGGAAAAGAACTTGATTCCGTTATCGTGATGCGGATTGTGCGAGGCGCTGATCACAATACCCGCCTCAGCATGGAAGGTACGCGTCAGATAGGCGACTGCGGGCGTCGGCATAGGCCCAAGCAACAGTACGTCCGCGCCAGCCGCCGACAAGCCCGCCTGCAATGCTGACTCGAACATGTAGCCCGAAATTCGCGTGTCCTTTCCGATCAGAATCCGGCACTTTCCCTGCTTGCGAAAGGCCATGCCAGCCGCCCAACCCAGCTTGAGCATGAAGTCCGGGGTGATCGGAGCCTGTCCGACATGCCCACGGATGCCATCGGTACCGAAGTATTTTCTAGTCATGGTGCCTTCCCTATTGCGCCGCCTGCACTGCAGCAATCATTCGAACTACATCAACCGTCTCGGCAACGTCATGGACGCGCACAATTTGCGCGCCCTTGCCTACGGCGAGCGCCGCCAAAGCCAGACTGCCGTACAAGCGCTCATCAACTGGCCGACCCAGCACGGCCCCGATCATGCTCTTGCGCGAGACACCGACCAGCAAAGGCCGACCCAGCCGATGCAGTATCTCCATACGCCTGAACAGCACAAGATTATGGTCCAGCGTCTTGGCGAAGCCGAAGCCGGGATCGAGGACGATGCGATCGCGCGGGATTCCCGCCGCAGCACACGCACCCATTCGCTGCTCAAGAAACGAACAAACCTCCTCCACAACGTCGTCGTATCGGGGATCCCTCTGCATATCACCTGGCTCGCCGCGCATGTGCATGAGGCAGACCGGCAGGCCAGCGTCAGCCGCGGCATCCAGCGCACCGTCGCGCTGCAGCGAGCGCACGTCGTTGATCAGCCCAGCGCCCAGCCGCGCACACTCGCGGATGACTGCGGGCGTGGACGTATCCACCGAAACGACCACGTCGAGCTCCCGCGCGATCATCTCTACGATCGGTGCGACCCGCTCCAGCTCCTCGGTCGGCGAGACGGCGCGCGCGCCAGGGCGCGTAGACTCGCCACCAACATCGATCAGCGTAGCCCCAGCCACGGCCATTGCTTCGGCATGCCGCAGGGCTGCCTCGCGCTCGGCAAAGCGACCACCATCAGAGAAAGAATCGGGTGTGACATTGAGAATCCCCATCACATGAGGACGGGAAAGATCGAGAACCCGGCTGCCACATACCAGCCGAGCGGGGGAAAGAGATTCGGTCATTTACGAGCCTTGAGCTTTCAGGCCGGACACCCTGAACAGGCGCCCCCACACCAGCTGCACCACCATGGCGTAGCGGGCTGGACAATTTACACCAGAAGGGGCGCCTATGCGCCCCTTCTGGTGTCTCCGATTTTCACGCGCTCGATGCTGCCATCGGCTTGCGCATGCCGTCAATGCTCGCCGGCAGGACCTCCGATCGGGGTTTGCGGGCGACTATCATCCGGCACGACTGGCGTACCGGACGCGCCCGAGCCGCCTTCCCAATCACGCGGTTCCCGAGGTGTGCGCCCAGCCATGATGTCGTCGATCTGCGGCGCATCGATGGTCTCGTACTTCATCAAGGCTTCGGCCATCACATCCAGCTTGTCGCGATTATCGGTCAAGATCTGCTTGGCCGTTCCGTAGCAGTGGTCGATGATGCTGCGGACCTCTTCATCGATCAGCCGCGCGGTTTCACCGGATACATTGGAATGCTGGCTGCCAGCACTGCGACCGAGAAACACCTCGCCCTCTTCCTCGGCGTACATCAACGGCCCGAGCTTCTCCGACAAGCCCCACTTGGTCACCATGTTCCGCGCCAACTGCGTGGCGCGCATGATGTCGTTCGACGCACCCGTGGTGACACCCTCGAAGCCCAGTGTCATCTCTTCCGCAATCCGCCCTCCGAACAAAGAACAGATCTGGCTGATCAGCGCGCGCTTCGACAGGCTGTAACGATCTTCCTCTGGCAGGAACATGGTGACGCCTAGCGCCCGACCACGAGGAATGATGGAGACCTTGTAGACGGGATCATGCTCGGGGACCACGCGCCCAACGATGGCATGACCTGCTTCGTGGTAAGCGGTGTTGAGCTTCTCCTTTTCGGACATGACCATGGACTTGCGCTCGGCGCCCATCATGATCTTGTCCTTGGCCAGCTCGAACTCACGCATTTCGACGATGCGCTTATTGGAACGCGCGGCAAACAGCGAAGCCTCGTTGACCAGGTTGGCGAGATCCGCACCGGAGAAGCCCGGAGTGCCCCGCGCAATTACACCCGGTTCGACGTTCTCGCTGATCGGCACCTTGCGCATGTGCACCTTCAGGATCTGTTCGCGACCGCGAATATCCGGCAGGCCGACTACAACCTGACGGTCGAAACGCCCTGGACGAAGAAGCGCAGGATCGAGCACATCGGGACGGTTGGTCGCCGCAATGACGATGATCCCGTCGTTCATCTCGAAACCGTCCATCTCCACCAGCAACTGGTTGAGGGTCTGCTCGCGCTCATCGTGCCCACCACCGAGACCTGCGCCACGATGACGGCCGACTGCATCGATCTCGTCGATAAAGATGATGCACGGCGCGTGCTTCTTCGCCTGCTCGAACATGTCGCGGACACGACTGGCACCGACACCGACGAACATCTCGACGAAATCCGAACCGGAAATGGTGAAGAACGGCACCTTGGCTTCACCTGCAATCGCCTTGGCCAGCAGCGTCTTACCAGTGCCGGGCGGGCCGACCATCAGCACACCACGCGGAATGCGACCGCCGAGTCGTTGAAACTTGCCAGGATCACGCAGGAACTCGACCAACTCGTGGACTTCTTCCTTCGCCTCATCGCAGCCGGCGACGTCAGCAAAGGTCGTCTTGACCTGATCTTCGGAAAGCAGGCGCGCCTTGCTCTTGCCGAAACTCATCGGCCCACCCTTGCCACCCGCACCGCCCTGCATCTGCCGCATGAAAAACATGAATACAGCGATGATCACCAGAATCGGGAAGCTGGCAACAAGAAGCTGGGTCCAGATACTTTGCTGCTCAGGCTGCTTGCCCTCGATCAGCACGTTGTTGTCGAGCAGATCGCCGATCAGACCATTGTCCTGAATCGCCGGGCGAATGGTCTTGAAGGTATCGCCTTCGCTGCGCTTGCCGATGATCACGAAACCATCGACCGTCACACGCTCGACGCGCCCTTCCTTGACCTGCTCGAGGAAGTCGGAATAGCTCAGCGTCTGCGGCTCGCTGGGGCTGGAGAAGTTGTTCATCACCGTGACCAGGACGGCGGCGATGATCAGCCACAGAATCAGGTTTTTTGCCATGTCGTTCAAATTAACTACCCTCTGGAGCAAACCCGTTGTCTGCGGGCCGCATGACGGCCGGTTGGTTGCTCGGCCTAACTTACTACACAACGTACTGGAACTGGCAGCCGGTCTGTAACCCTATGAAACAGCCTAGCCCTTGTAACACCGAGCCGTCCATTCAACTGAAGCCTGCACGATAGACCGCAAGATATGGCATTTTGCACCGAGCGCTATTCGCTACATTTTTTGAGGCAGCGCGCCCCGCGACGCAACTCTGCAACCCATATTGGGGCCGTATGGACAATCACAAGGCCGGCATGATTTTTCGTCAGCTGATATCTGACGCGAATCCAGAGACATTCGACGCACGACCCCAGCCACCGAAGAAGAACTTTTTGTGGGTACGGACGGATACAGCATGCCCCAAGCTGACACCTCATCTGTGCGGTCATGCACCTCTCGGTTACACTAGCCGCCGTTTTTCAAGGTTCTGACGCAAGGGTCGACATATGCCGCTCACCAACGAGCAAAAGAAGCAGTACAAATCCATCGGCCACCATCTGAAACCGGTCCTGATCGTAGCCGAGAACGGACTGACCGAAGGCGTTCAAGCCGAACTCGAGCGGGCCCTGAACGACCATGAGCTGATCAAGATCCAGTTCCGCCTCGCAGAGCGTGAAGACCGCCGCGCGCTGATAGAAGAACTGTGCAAGGTCGGCAAGTGCGAGCTGGTACAGACCATCGGCAAGATGGCCCTGGTGTACCGCAAGAATCCGAAGCCGAACAAGCAGCTTTCGAACATTCACCGCTTCCAGGCCTGAGATCGTGCGCGGCAGACTCAATCTGCCGCGCGCTCAGTACTCGCGTCCCGGAGCGGGCTGCAAGACCAGCATCAGGCCACACAGCGCCATCACCAGAAAGCTGAAGCTGGCCCAGTAGAGCGAGTCGAACCAGCCCGCCCGCATCAACAACTGGCTGCCCGCGAGCATCATCACTGTCAGCAAAAGCTGGCCGCGAACGTCACGCCACAAGCCGCGCAGCCCCATCACCTGAACCAAGACCAGCGCCTGCAGCGCGCTACAGAATGCGGCAAAGCCGACCAGCAGCGGCTTCAGGCTGCCAGCGATCTCATCGACCAATAAAGGTGCCAGCCCGACGCGCCCAAGGGCAGGCAAGACCAGAAATTGCAGCAGCCACAAGCCGCCGACCCAGAATGTCTGAGCCAGCTGCCAGGTGATGATGCCAGCCCGCGCCGGCTGTCGGTCAGACGTGGCGGACTTCGACAATCTCGTACTCGATCAACCCACTGGGCGTTTTGACGGCTACGACATCACCTTCTTCCTTGCCGATCAATGCGCGGGCAATCGGCGAACTGACCGAAAGCTTGCCCTGCTTGATGTCAGCTTCATCGTCGCCGACGATCTGGTAGGTCACATGCTCGTCGGTCTCGACATTGGCGATATCCACAGTGGTACCGAAGATTACCTTGCCAGTCGGCGGGATATTGGCGATGTCGATCACCTGGGCGTTCTGCAGTCGACCCTCGATGTCGCGGATACGCGCCTCAACCATGCCCTGCTGCTCACGCGCGGCATGATACTCGGCGTTCTCCTTGAGATCGCCCAGTTCGCGCGCCTCGGCGATCGCCTGGGTGATCTGCGGACGCAAAACGGTCTTCAGATGCTTGAGTTCGTCTTCCAGGGCGCGAGCGCCCTGGATGGTCATTGGAAATTTTGTCATGCCTTGATTCCTGCATGGAGATCCTGCAAGCGGCGCACGGTCTTCTCGGGACCGAACTTGAGCGCCTCACAGATCGCCTGGCCACCCGCGATGGTGGTGGTGATGCAGATCTTGTGCTGCAGGGCGTTGCGCCGAATGGAATACGAATCGGCGATGGACTGGCGGCCTTCGGTAGTGTTGATGACCAAGGTGACTTCGTCATTCTTGATCATGTCGACCACGTGCGGACGGCCTTCGGTCACCTTGTTCACACGGCGCACCGGCAGTCCGGCCGCCTCGATGATCCGCGCGGTGCCGGCGGTGGCCACCACCTCGAAACCGAGCCCGACCAGATCACGAGCGACCTGTTCGACGTAAGGCTTGTCGTCTTCGCGCACGCTGAGGAACGCGCAACCCGAGGTCGGCAGGATTTCGCTAGCGCCCAGCTGGGCCTTGGCAAAGGCTTCGGCAAAGCTGTCGCCTACGCCCATCACCTCGCCGGTGGACTTCATCTCTGGACCGAGGATGGTATCGACGCCGGGGAACTTGGCGAACGGGAATACCGCTTCCTTGACGCTGTAGTAGGTCGGGATGATTTCGCGAGTGAAGCCGATTTCCTTCAGCGTCTTGCCAGCCATCACGCGCGCCGCAACCTTGGCCAGCGACTCGCCAATGCACTTGGAAACGAACGGCACCGTACGCGAAGCACGCGGGTTGACCTCGAGCACGTAGATATCTTCGCCCTGCACGGCCATCTGTACGTTCATCAGGCCTATCACGTCGAGCTCCAGGGCCATCTTGCGCACCTGGTCACGAATCTCGTCCTGAATATGCTGCGGCAGCGAGTAGGCTGGCAGCGAGCATGCCGAGTCACCGGAGTGAACGCCGGCCTGTTCGATGTGCTGCATGATGCCGCCAATAACGACATCGGTACCGTCGCACACGGCGTCGATGTCCACTTCGATGGCGCAATTGAGGAAGTGGTCCAGCAGCACCGGGCTGTCGTTGGACACCTGGACCGCTTCACGCATATAGCGCTTGAGTTCCTCTTCCTCGTAGACGATCTCCATCGCCCGGCCGCCCAGCACGTAGGACGGGCGCACCACCAGCGGGTAGCCGATCGCCTTGGACGCAGCGATGGCTTCTTCCTCGCTACGCGCCGTGGCGTTCTGCGGCTGACGCAGATTCAGACGCTGCACCATCTGCTGGAAGCGTTCACGGTCTTCGGCGCGGTCGATCGCATCCGGACTGGTGCCGATGATCGGTACACCCGCCTCTTCCAACGCACGGCAGATCTTCAGCGGGGTCTGCCCGCCATACTGCACAATCACGCCCTTGGGCTGCTCGACACGGACGATTTCCAGCACGTCTTCCAGGGTTACCGGCTCGAAGTACAGGCGGTCGGACGTGTCGTAGTCGGTGGAGACGGTTTCCGGGTTGCAGTTGACCATAATGGTCTCGTAGCCGTCTTCGCGCATCGCCAGCGCGGCGTGCACACAGCAGTAGTCGAACTCGATGCCCTGTCCGATACGGTTGGGGCCGCCACCCAGGATCATGATCTTGTCGCGGCTCGACGGGTTGGCCTCGCACTCTTCCTCGTAGGTCGAATACATGTAGGCCGTATCGGTAGCGAACTCGGCGGCGCAGGTGTCGACGCGCTTGTAGACCGGCAGCACCTTGAGCTTGTGACGGTGGCTGCGCAGGTTCTTCTCGGTGACGCCCAACAGCTTGGCCAGACGCGCGTCGGAAAAACCCTTGCGCTTGAGCTTGTACATCATGTCGCGGTCGATGCTGGACAGGCCCAGCGTCTTGACGTGCTCTTCATCCTTGACCAGATCCTCGATCTGCACCAAGAACCAAGGATCGATCTTGGTCAGCGCGAACACATCTTCGACACTCTTGCCGGCACGGAAGGCGTCGGCGACATACCAGATGCGATCGGCGCCCGGCACCGTCAGTTCGCGCTTGAGGGTGCTCTCGGCCTCGGCGTCAGCCAGATTCAGTTTCGGATCGAAACCGGTTGCGCCGACTTCCAGGCCACGCAGCGCTTTCTGCATGGATTCCTGGAAGGTGCGACCGATCGCCATGACCTCACCGACCGACTTCATCTGAGTAGTCAGGCGCGCGTCGGCCTTGGGGAATTTCTCGAAGGCAAAGCGCGGCACCTTGGTCACGACGTAGTCGATGGCCGGCTCGAAAGAAGCAGGTGTGCGACCGCCAGTGATGTCGTTCTGCAGTTCGTCGAGGGTGTAACCGACGGCCAGCTTGGCGGCGATCTTGGCGATCGGGAAGCCTGTGGCCTTGGACGCCAGCGCCGAGGAACGCGACACCCGCGGGTTCATCTCGATCACCACCATGCGGCCGGTATCTGGACAAATGCCGAACTGCACGTTGGAGCCACCAGTTTCCACGCCGATCTCGCGCAGCACCGCCAGCGAGGCGTTACGCAGGATCTGGTATTCCTTGTCGGTCAGGGTCTGGGCCGGCGCGACGGTGATCGAGTCGCCGGTGTGCACGCCCATCGGATCGAAGTTCTCGATGGAGCAGACGATGATGCAGTTGTCCTTCTTGTCGCGGACCACCTCCATCTCGTATTCCTTCCAACCGATCAGCGACTCGTCGATCAGCAGCTCACTGGTCGGTGAAAGGTCCAGGCCGCGGGCGCAGATCTCTTCGAACTCTTCACGGTTATAGGCGATGCCGCCGCCGGTGCCACCCATGGTGAACGACGGGCGAATGATGCAGGGGAAGCCGACCTTGTCGAGCACGCCGTAGGCTTCTTCCATGTTGTGCGCGATGCCGGATACCGGACAGGCAAGACCGATGTCCTTCATCGCCTTGTCGAAGCGCGAACGGTCTTCGGCCTTGTCGATGGTGTCGGCGTTGGCACCGATCATCTCGACGCCGAACTTCTCCAGAATGCCGTGCTTTTCCAAGTCCAGCGCGCAGTTCAGCGCGGTCTGGCCACCCATGGTCGGCAGCAGTGCGTCCGGACGCTCCTTCTCGATGATCTTGGCCACGGTGGCCCATTTGATCGGCTCGATGTAGGTGGCGTCAGCCATGGCCGGGTCGGTCATGATGGTCGCCGGGTTGGAATTCACCAGGATGACACGGAAGCCTTCCTCCTTCAGCGCCTTGCAGGCCTGAGCGCCGGAGTAATCGAACTCGCACGCCTGGCCGATGACGATGGGGCCGGCGCCGAGGATGAGGATGCTTTTGATATCTGTACGTTTTGGCATTTTCGTTACTCGAATCCTTAGGTCAGTCGGCGAGTCATCTTGAAAGTTACTGCGCGCCGCCTGGGCTGCGTTGCGCGGTACTCACTTCCTCGCCGTACTACCTGTACTGTCTCGTCGTTGCGTTCCGGGCACCTTGCCCAGACCGCGCTCGCTACACTCTCAAGACGACTCGTTACTGTCGTTTGGCCATGGCTTCGATGAAACGGTCGAACAGCGGCGCGACGTCATGCGGCCCCGGGCTCGCTTCGGGGTGACCCTGGAAGCTGAAGGCAACCTTGTCGGTGCGCTCGATGCCCTGCAGGGTGCCATCGAACAGCGACTTGTGTGTCGCACGCACATTGGCCGGCAGACTAGCTTCGTCCACGGCAAAGCCATGGTTCTGACTGGTGATCATCACCACACCGGTCTTCAGATCCTGAACCGGGTGGTTCGCACCGTGGTGGCCGTTGGGCATCTTCACGGTCGTGGCGCCGGAGGCGAGCGCCAGCAACTGGTGACCAAGGCAGATGCCGAACACCGGGATGTCGGTTTCGAGCACTTGCTGGATCGCCTTGATCGCGTAGTCGCAAGGCTCGGGGTCACCCGGACCGTTGGCCAGGAAGATACCGTCCGGGTTCAGCGCCAGGGCTTCGCTGGCAGGCGTCTGTGCCGGAAGCACGGTGACGCGGCAACCGCGGGCGACCAGCATGCGCAGGATGTTGTACTTCACGCCGTAGTCGAAGGCGACGACATGGTAGGGCAGCTCGCTGGCGGGAATCTCGGCATGGCCGTCATCCTTCAGGCACCAGACACTGGAGCGCCACTCGTAACGCTCCTTGACGCTGACTTCCTTCGCCAGATCCATGCCCTTGAGGCCGGGGAAGCTGCGCGCCAGCTCCAGCGCTTTCTCTTCTGTCGCGTCGCTACCAGCCAGGATGCAGCCGTTCTGCGCACCCTTCTCACGCAGGATACGGGTCAGGCGACGAGTATCGATGCCGGCGATGGCAACGGTGCCATTGGCCTTGAGGTAGTCAGGCAGGGGTTGCTTGTCGCGCCAGTTGCTGGAAATCAGCGGCAGGTCGCGAATAACCAGACCCGCAGCCCAGACTTTCCAGGACTCGGCATCCTCCGGCGTGGTACCAGTGTTGCCGACATGAGGATAGGTCAGGGTTACGATCTGCTTGGCGTAGGAAGGATCGGTGAGGATTTCCTGATAGCCGGTCATGGCGGTGTTGAACACCACCTCACCAATGGTTTGCCCATCGGCGCCGATGGATTCGCCGCGAAAGATGCTGCCATCGGCAAGAGCCAGAATGGCTGGCGTAAGGGCTGGCTTAGTCAAGAGACCTCCCATAGATCAAGGCTGGAGCAGACGCAGATTGTAAAAAAGCGGGATGACGTGTGAAGGTCATCCCGCTTTTTGTTTGATTCATTTCTGCGCAACTTTTAGTGGACACACTAAAGCGGGAAGCTTACATAAAACCGCCTTTCGGGTCCAGCCAAAATAGCCGGCAAACGCACTCGAACGGTGCGCAACGCTGCCAGCCGACGCAGCGAATCATTTCAGACCGAGCACATCCTGCATGTCGTAAAGACCTGCCGGCTTCTCGTCCAGCCATAGCGCGGCACGCACGGCGCCCTTGGCGAAGGTCATGCGGCTGGAGGCCTTGTGGGTGATTTCCACGCGTTCACCATCGGCGGCGAACAACACTGTGTGATCACCGACCACGTCGCCGGCACGGACGGTAGCGAAGCCGATGGTGTCGCGCTGACGCGCACCGGTTTGCCCCTCACGCCCATATACCGCAACCTTCTGAAGGTCACGCCCAAGCGCCTCGGCGACGACTTCACCCATGCGCAGCGCGGTACCAGAAGGTGCGTCCACCTTGTGCCGGTGATGCGCCTCGATGATCTCGATATCCACGTCGTCACCTAATACCCGCGCTGCCGTGTCCAGCAGCTTGAGGCACAGATTGACGCCAACACTGAAGTTGGCGGCAAAGACGATCGGGATGTCCCTGGCCGCCGCAACGAGACGCTCCTTCTCGTCAGGCGAGAAGCCGGTGGTACCGATCACCATCGCCTTGCCGGCGCGCCGGCAGACTTCCAGATTCTTCAGGGTCACCGAAGGATGGGTGAAATCGATCAGCACGTCGAACTCATCGATGGCCCTGACGAGCTCACCGGTCAGCGGCACACCCAGACGACCGATGGCTGCCAGCTCGCCGGCATCGGCACCCACCAGAGTGCTGTCCGGACGATCGATGGCCGCCGTCAGGCCGGCGGCACCACTGGTCTGCTGCACCGCCTCGATCAAGGTCTTGCCCATACGCCCGGCGGCGCCGGTCACTGCAATACGTCGCATCAATTCAGCTCCAGGCTGCAGGCTTCAAGCGGAGGACGCAGACACGAAGCCTGCCATCCTCCACCCATAGGCCCTTGTCATACATCACCGAAAAAGCGCTTCACACCTTCGAACCAGCCACTGGCCTTGGGGGAATGCGAGGTGTCACCCTGCAGCGTGCCGCGAAACTCCTCGAGCATCTCACGCTGACGCTTGCTCAGGTTGACCGGCGTCTCCACCGCGACGCGACAAAGCAGATCGCCCGCCGCACCACCGCGCACCGGCGCGACCCCCTTGCCACGCAAGCGGAACTGCTTGCCGGTCTGGGTACCCTCAGGAATCTTCAGCTTGACGCGGCCATCCAGCGTCGGCACTTCCAGCTCGCCACCCAACGCGGCATCGGCAAAGCTGATCGGCACTTCGCAATACAAATGTTTGCCATCGCGCTGGAAGATCGCGTGCTCGCGCACATTGACCACCACATACAGATCGCCGGCCGGGCCACCCTGAGTGCCCGCCTCACCTTCGCCAGACAGACGAATGCGATCACCGGTATCGACACCCGGCGGCACCTTGACCGAGAGTGTCTTCTGCTCCTCCACGCGCCCCTGCCCATGGCAGCTGCCACACGGATCGGAAATCATCTTGCCGCTGCCGTGGCAACGAGGACAGGTCTGCTGCACCGAGAAGAAGCCCTGCTGCATGCGCACCTGGCCGATACCGCCGCAGGTGGTACAGGTGACCGGGCTGGTGCCCTTCTTCGCGCCGGAGCCATCGCAGGTCTTGCACTCGACCAGGGTCGGCACGCGAATGGTCACGGTGGTGCCGCGCACTGCCTCTTCGAGATCGAGTTCGAGCGTGTAGCGCAGATCGCTGCCACGCTGTGCGCCGCCACGGCCGCCGCCGCGGCCGCCACTGAAGAAATCGCTGAACACGTCGCCGAAGATATCGGAGAAGTTCGCACCACCGTAACCGGCACCGGCCGCGCCAGCACCCATCTGCGGATCGACACCGGCGTGGCCGTACTGATCGTAGGCAGCCCGTTTGCTCGGATCGGAGAGTACTTCGTAGGCCTCGTTGGCCTCCTTGAAGGCGTCTTCAGCCGCCTTGTCCCCCGGATTGCGGTCCGGGTGATGCTTCATCGCAAGGCGCCGGTAAGCTTTTTTCAGCTCTGCCTCGCTGACGCCGCGCTCGACGCCCAGCACCTCATAAAAATCGCGTTTGGCCATAACTATCCTGAACCCTCAAATTCATGCCTTCCAGACACGCCGACGCGGGAGCAAGCCCCCGCGCAGCGGTCGGGCCCGCCCGAACGAAGTCGGGACGGGCTGGAGCGGAAGCAAGCCAGGGCTTACTTGTTGTCCTTGACCTCTTCGAACTCGGCGTCGACCACGTCGTCGCCCGGCTTGCCCTGCTCATCTGGCGACTGACCTTCACCAGCCTGTGCCTGCTCGGCGTACATCTTCTGCGCGACCGGGGTTGAAGCCTGGGAAACCGCCGCGATCTTCGCTTCGATTTCGGCCTTGTCGTCGCCCTTGATGGCCACTTCCAGCTCGCCAAGCGCCTTCTCGATGGCCGCCTTGTCATCGTCGCTGGCCTTGTCGCCGGCTTCGGTGAGCATCTTGCGAGTGGCGTGCACCAGCTGGTCGCCCTGGTTACGTGCGGTGGCCAACTCCTCGAACTTGCGGTCTTCCTCGGCATTCGCCTCGGCATCGCGGACCATCTGCTCGATTTCCTCCTCGGACAGACCCGAGTTGGCCTTGATCACGATGGATTGCTGCTTGCCAGTGGCCTTGTCCTTGGCGGACACGTGCAGGATGCCGTTGGCGTCGATGTCGAAGGTGACCTCGATCTGCGGCATGCCACGCGGTGCCGGCGGGATCTCGGCCAGGTCGAAGCGACCCAGCGACTTGTTGCCGGTCGCCTGCTTACGCTCACCCTGCAGCACGTGAATGGTCACCGCGCTCTGATTGTCGTCGGCAGTGGAGAACACCTGCGACTTCTTGGTCGGGATAGTGGTGTTCTTCTCGATCAACGGAGTCATTACGCCACCCAGGGTTTCGATACCCAGCGTCAGCGGCGATACGTCGAGCAGCAGCACGTCCTTCACGTCGCCGGCCAGCACGGCACCCTGGATGGCAGCACCCATTGCGACGGCTTCGTCCGGGTTGACGTCCTTGCGCGCTTCCTTGCCGAAGAACTCAGCGACCTTCTGCTGAACCAGCGGCATACGAGTCTGGCCACCGACCAGGATCACGTCGTCGATCTTCGAAACGTCGACGCCGGCATCCTTCAGCGCAATACGGCAAGGCTCGATGGTGCGCTGCACCAGATCCTCGACCAGCGCTTCCAGCTTGGCCCGGGAAATCTTCACGTTCAGGTGCTTCGGACCAGACGCGTCAGCGGTGATGTACGGCAGGTTGACGTCGGTCTGCTGGCTGGAGGACAGCTCGATCTTGGCCTTCTCTGCTGCTTCCTTCAGGCGCTGCATCGCCAGCGGATCACCCTTGAGGTTCATGCCGGTTTCTTTTTTGAACTCGTCGACGAGGTAGTCAATCAGGCGGATGTCGAAGTCCTCACCACCGAGGAAGGTGTCACCGTTGGTGGCCAATACTTCGAATTGATGCTCGCCATCGACTTCGGCGATCTCGATCACCGACACGTCGAAGGTGCCGCCACCCAGGTCATAGACGATCACGGTGTGGTCGCCCTTGGCCTTGTCCATACCGTATGCCAGCGCAGCCGCGGTCGGCTCGTTGATGATGCGCTTGACGTCCAGACCGGCGATACGACCGGCATCCTTGGTGGCCTGACGCTGGCTGTCGTTGAAGTAGGCCGGAACGGTGATCACCGCCTCGGTCACCGGCTCACCGAGGTAGTCCTCGGCGGTCTTCTTCATCTTCTTCAGGATTTCAGCGGAGATCTGCGGCGGCGCCATCTTCTGGCCATTCACCTCGACCCAGGCGTCGCTGTTGTCTGCCTTGACGATCTTGTAAGGGACCATCTGAATGTCTTTCTGCACGACGTCTTCGTCAAAGCGACGACCGATCAGACGCTTTACCGCATACAGGGTGTTGTGCGGGTTGGTCACTGCCTGGCGCTTGGCCGACTGACCAACCAGGATTTCGCCGTCGTTCGCGTACGCGATGATCGACGGAGTGGTACGGCCGCCTTCGGCATTTTCAATTACCTTGGCCTTGCCGTTTTCCAGAATCGAGACGCAGGAGTTGGTGGTTCCCAGGTCGATACCGATGATCTTACCCATTTAATTCGCTCTCCAAATTTCGATTGGTCCGCGCCTGTTTTACCGGCTGCGGGTAACACAAAAACGCTTGGCTACCAGATGGGGGTCGGCAACCGGATTTCAAGCCTTCTCATCAATCGAAGGCGGCACATCGGCAGGCGCCTTGCTGACGACGACCATCGCCGGACGCAGCAGGCGACCGTTGAGCAGGTAACCTTTCTGGAACACCTTGAGCACGCTGCCCGGCTCGACATGGGTGCTTTCTTCCATGGCCATGGCCTGGTGATGCTCAGGATTGAACGGCTCGCCATGCGGATCGAGCTGCTCGAGCTGGTGACGCGCCAGCGTGTCCTGAAGCAGCTTGAGGGTCAGCTCGACGCCCTCACGCATGGGCTTGACCGCCTCGTCATCAGCACTGGACAGCTCAAGGCCACGCTCGAGACTGTCGGCAACGGCAAGCAGATCACCGGCAAACTTTTCCAGGGCGAACTTGTGCGCCTTTTCCACATCCTGCTCGGCGCGCCGGCGGATGTTCTGCAGCTCAGCCGCAACGCGCAGTGACTGGTCCTGCGCAGCGGCCAGCTGCTCTTCCAGCGACTGCACGCGGGCGGCCAGATCCTCGGCTACGTCCGCTTCCGAATGCTCGGGCGCTTCCGGGTTCTGGTTATCCAGGTTCTGCTCGTCGGCCATAGGTCCTCCTCTCTATACGATCAGCGGGCAGCAAACCCGCGCTTGTGCCGCTATATGGGGGCGCTAAAACAGGCTTCAAGGGCGGAAAGCGAAGAGCGCCCAGCGAAATGACGAGCAACCGCACATTCATCCTTCAACGCTTGTAGCGCCCAGGAAAACCACTGTATAAATAGCCAGCCACGCAAAATCGGGAGCCCTTGCCATGCTGGTTCATCTATCGGTCCACAACTACGCCATCGTCGAGCACCTCGACCTCGAGCTGAAACGCGGCATGAGCGTCATCAGCGGAGAAACCGGCGCAGGCAAGTCGATCATGCTCGATGCCCTCGGCCTGACGTTGGGCGACCGGGCCGACAGCAGCGTGGTGCGCATCGGCGCCGACAAGGCCGACATTCTTGCCAGCTTCGACCTGGACGATATTCCCGACGCCCGCGCCTGGCTCGCCGAGCGCGACATGGACCATGACGGGCCCTGCATCCTGCGCCGCGTCATCACCGCCGAAGGTCGTTCCCGCGGCTACATCAACGGCACCCCTTGTCCGCAGGGCGACCTCAAATCCCTGGGCGAGCTGCTTATCGATATCCACAGCCAGCACGAGCATCAATCCCTGCTGAAGACCGACACCCATCGGCGCCTGCTCGATGAGTACAGCGGCAACCAGGAGCTGGCGCGACAGGTCCAGCTGGCCGCCCAGCGCTGGCGGCAGACGCGACAGACCTTGGAACGCCTGAGCAACAGTGGCGACGAACAGCGCGCACGCCACCAATTGCTCAGCTACCAGCTGGAAGAGCTGGAGAACCTGGCGCTGGGCGAGAACGAACTGGAGCAACTCGAGCGCGAACACAAGAACCTGGCCAACGCTGAGCAGTTGCTCGGCGCCTGCCGCCAGGTCATGGAGCTGTGCAGCGAGAGCGATGCCGGCAACGTGCTGTCGGCACTGACCAGCAGCCTGCAGCGTCTGAGCGCCTTCCAGAGCCAACCTCAAGCCCTGAGCGAAGCAGTCAATCTGCTGGCGAGCGCGCAGATTCAGGTCGAAGAGGCGATCGGCGAGCTGAACCGCTTCGTCGATCACTTCGACGCCGATCCGGAGCGCCAGCAGATGCTGGAAGAGCGGCTGGATACCATCTACACCCTCGCTCGCAAGCACCGCGTGCAACCGACCGAACTGCCCAACCTGCACCAGCAGCTGCTGGAGGAGCTAGAAGGGCTGAACGCCGACGACGAAGCAGTCGAGCGCCTCGGTGAAGAACTGGCGGCCTACGCTCGGCACTACGAAGAAAAAGCCGGCGAACTCAGCCGCATGCGCCAGGCCGCGGCCGAACAACTGGCCAGCACCGTCGAGGTAGAGATTCAAAGACTGGGTATGCCAGGCGGCAGATTCAGCGTGCAACTCAAGCCTGCAGCCGAAGGCGAACTGATGCCCTACGGCCTGGAGCAGGTCGAGTTCCTGGTCAGCGCCAACCCGGGCCAGCCCCTGCGCGCCCTGGCCAAGGTCGCATCCGGGGGTGAACTATCACGCATCAGCCTGGCGATTCAGGTGATCACCGCGCAGACATCCCGCGTACCGACGCTGGTGTTCGATGAAGTCGACGTAGGTATCGGCGGCCCCACCGCGGAGATCGTCGGCCAGCTGCTGCGCCGCCTCGGCGAGCGCGGCCAGGTGCTGACCGTCACCCACCTGCCGCAGGTTGCCGCCCAAGGACATCACCACCTGTTCGTGCACAAGGCTCGCGGGGCGGATGAAACCCGCACTGCCGTCGCAGAGCTGGATCAGAACGGCCGCGTCGAGGAAATCGCGCGAATGCTCGGCGGCGTCGACCTGACCGAGCAGTCACTGGCACATGCCCGACAGATGGTCACCTCCGCACAAGCCTGAGCCCGACAGCCAGGCACAAAAAAGGCGGCCTTGGCCGCCTTTTTCATATGTCTGGATCAGTCTTTCTTGCGCACGTAGAGCACCAGATTGTGATCCACCAGCTCGTAGCCGTGACGCTTGACGATTTCTTTCTGCAACTTCTCGATCTCGGGATCGAAAAACTCGATGACGTCGCCGCTATCGACGCAGACCATGTGATCGTGATGCCCGCCGTCGGCCAGCTCGAAGACGGCATGACCACCATCGAAGTTGTGCCGAACTACCAGACCGGCCGCCTCGAACTGGGTCAGCACGCGATAGACCGTCGCCAGACCGACATCCTCACCCGCTTCCATCAACGCCTTGTAGACGTCTTCAGCGCTCATGTGACGGCGATCGGTAGTGTCCAGCATCTGCAGGATCTTGACCCGCGGCAGAGTTACCTTGAGACCAGCTTTTCGTAGTTCGCTATTTTCAACCATGGTTGGCTTTCTCGCTGCTGCTGTTTCGCAGCCTCCTTCAATACGGGTATGATCCGGGTTCTTTGCCCAGCCAAGATAGTGGAAGTCACCCACCGATGCAAAACACCAAGCTCATGCTGGCCAGCCTCTCCTTCGCAGGCCTGGTCGCACTCGCCGGTTGTTCATTCCCCGGGGTTTACAAGGTCGACATTCAACAGGGCAATGTCGTCACGCAGGACATGATAGACCAGTTGCGCCCCGGAATGACCCGCCAGCAGGTGCGGTTTATCATGGGCAACCCGCTGATCACCGACACCTTCCATGCCAACCGCTGGGACTACCTGTACAGCATCCAGCCCGGCGGCAGTCCGCGCCAGCAGGAGCGCGTCAGCCTGGTGTTCAATGCTAACGACCAGCTGGCAGGCCTGGCCGGCGACTTCATGCCCGGCGTGAGCCGCGATGAACAGATCCTTGGCCGCGACGCCCAGGCGCCTGACGCGGCTCCTGCCGCCCAGCCAAGTCAGCCTGAAGAGCGCCCTGCGCCTGGCTCGCTGCTGGAGCAGATTCAGCGTGAAGTGGATGAAGCGGAACCGGTTCCGGTGCCGATTCCCGAACCGTTGGAAACCGAATAAAGAAACGCCCGGCTAGCCCGGGCGTTTTTGTTTCAGCATATTCAAGCGTCTTCAGCCTTGTTCTTTGCTGCCCGTGCGGCGCGCTGTTTGCGCACCTCTTTCGGGTCGGCAATCAGCGGCCGGTAGATCTCCACGCGCTCACCCTCCTCGAGCACGCGCTCATCGGGCTTGGGCACGGCCTTGCCGAAGATACCCAACGGAGCTGCGGCCAGATCGAGCCCCGGGAAGTGCGCATCCATTCCCGAACGCAAGGCCGCCTCGCGCACGGTGGTGCCCGCGGGCACGGTCATCTGCAGCAGCTTCTGCTTGTCGGCCAGCGCATAGACCACTTCGATTGCGATCGACTGCTTATCCATATAGCTGCTTCGCCCGTTCGCAGAAGGCATCGACCAAGGTATTGGCGGCCTGATTGAACAACGGTCCAAGGGTCGCCTTGACCAACGGCCCGGCGTAATCGAAGGTCAGATCCAGACTGATCTTGCAGGCCTTTTCCCCCAGCGCCTTGAATTCCCATATGCCGTGCAGATGGCTGAACGGCCCCTCCTCCAGCGTCATCTCGATGCGCTTGCCGAGGTCCAGGGCGTTGCGCGTCATGAAACGCTGGCTCAAACCAGCCTTCGCCACCGTCATGCTGGCGTGCATCTCGGTTTCACTGCTGGAAAGCACCTCAGTCGCTGAACACCAGGGCAGGAACTGCGGGTAGCTGGCTACGTCGTTGACCATGTCGAACAGCGCCTGGGCCGGGTACGGCAGCAGCGCGGAACGTTGAATGTGCGTCGTCATGCGGACCTTCTACGTCGTCGTTTCATTGCGCGCCATCCAAAGGCTGGCGCAGCCAGCCCGCAACCGCGGCTTCCGGGCGACACCCGGGAAGCGGCTCAGCGCAAAGCGGGGCACATTGTCGGGGATTAACGGCTGCCCCTCAAGTTTCTGCCGCCAGCGCTCTTGCAGGCTGTCGCCAGCCGCAGCGGGACTCCCTATAATGCGGCCCCTATGGCCAAACAGAAGAAACAGTCCCCCGGGACCATCGCGCTGAACAAGAAAGCGCTACACGACTACTTCATCGAACAGAAATTCGAGGCGGGCCTCGTCCTGGCCGGCTGGGAAGTGAAGAGCATGCGCGCCGGCAAGGCTCAGCTGGTCGACAGCTACGTCCTGCTCAAGGATGGCGAAGCCTGGCTGATGGGTGCGCACATCACGCCGCTGACCAGCGCCAGCACACACGTCATTGCCGATCCGACCCGCACCCGCAAGCTGCTGCTGAACAAGCGCGAGCTGGGCAAGCTGTTCGGCGCCGTACAGCAGAAAGGCTACGCCTGCGTAGCGCTGTCGCTGTACTGGAAGAAGCACATGATCAAGTGCGAGATTGCCCTCGGCAAAGGCAAGAAGGAGTACGACAAGCGCCACACCGAGAAGGAACGCGATTCCGATCGGGAAATCCAGCGCGCGATGCGCACCAAGGGCAAGGACGACTGAGCCGCGCCCGTCGCATGGCCCGATAAGCCCACGCGGCAATACCCGAGCCGGCAGCCAGTGCCGGCTCAGCCCTCAACCTTCCTTCTGCATCCTTTCACCCTGCCGACGCTGCGCGCGCGCCAGCCGCTGGGCTTCCTGCTGACCTTCAGCCAGCACTTCCTGCACGTAATTGATATGGCGATGGATGACCTCCCGCGCCTCGGTCGCTCGCCTGGCCATGATCGCCTCGTACAACTCGCGATGCTGGCTCATCAGCATGTCCCGCGTTTCGTCACGCAGGGCGTACATGCCGCCGATATTGGTCACCACGTTGCGCTTGAGCAGGTCGAACAGGCCACGAATGGTATGCAGCAGCACCGCGTTGTGGCTGGCTTCGGCAATGGCGAGATGGAACTGGGCATCGGCTGCGCCCTCTTCCGCCCGGGAGACCTTGCCTTCCCGGGCGTAGCAGTCCTGCAATGCGGCAAAGGCTTCGGTGAGCCGCTTCCGATCCACCTCGGTCGCACGCAGCGCTGCGTAGTAGGCGCAGCTGCCCTCGAGCGTGTGGCGAAACTCCAATAAGTCGCGCTGCGCATCGCTGTTGTTTTCCAGCAGATGCAGCAACGGATCACTGAACGTCGAGCCCAGCGCCTCGGCGACGAACGTACCTCCGCCATGCCGGCTGACCAGCAGCCCCTTGGCGGCGAGCTTCTGAATCGCTTCGCGCAGCGAAGGCCGCGAAACACCAAAGCTTTCAGCCAGGGCGCGCTCCGCGGGCAGACGCTCACCCGCCTTGAGCGTGCCCTCGAGAATCATGGTTTCCAGCTGCGCGACGATATCGTCCGCTAGCCGCCGCTGCCGCACCATCCCCACGTCCATAGCCACCCCGAATGGTCATACCAATCCGAAAATGCTAGCCATGACCGCGCATCTGCACAAGGCCGGCTGTTGCGACCAAAGTCTATAGCTAGCTAATTGACGCCCCTATACGCAGCTCTTACGCTGGCCATTCACTTCTGTTAATTGGTATTACCACTTTACAGAGTGGTCTAAAAATAAGAGGACTCAGCATGAGATCTGCGCACAAAAACTACTCCACGGTCCGCTCAGGGCCCCATCTGAACCGAACCGCAGGGGAAGCCTGACATGTCCAACGGACTGCTCGCACTATTCGCCTTCACACCCATTCTGCTCGCAGCAATCATGCTGATCGGTCTTCGCTGGCCCGCCAGCCGCGCCATGCCGTTGGTCTTCCTGTTCACCGCAGCCATCGGGCTGTTCGTCTGGGACATGAGCGTTAACCGCATCATCGCCTCGACGTTGCAAGGCCTGGTGATCACCCTCGGTCTGTTGTGGATCATCTTCGGCGCCATCCTGCTGCTGAACACGCTGAAGCATTCCGGCGGCATCACGGCCATTCGTGCCGGCTTCACCACTATTAGCCCGGACCGCCGCATCCAGGCCATCATCATTGCCTGGCTGTTCGGCTGCTTCATCGAGGGCGCCTCCGGCTTCGGCACGCCCGCGGCGATTGCCGCGCCGCTGCTCGTCGCCGTCGGCTTCCCGGCAATGGCCGCTGTGCTGATGGGCATGCTGGTACAGAGCACGCCGGTGTCCTTCGGCGCCGTCGGCACGCCCATCGTGGTGGGCGTCAACAGCGGCCTGGATACCGCAACCATCGGCGCGCAGCTGGTTGCGCAGGGATCCAGCTGGAACGCCTACCTGCAGCAGATCACCAGCAGTGTGGCGATTACCCACGCCATCGTCGGCACAGTAATGCCGCTGGTCATGGTGCTGATGCTGACGCGCTTCTTCGGTAAGGAGAAAAGCTGGAAAGCCGGCTTCGAAGTGTTGCCGTTCGCGATCTTCGCCGGCCTGGCGTTCACCCTGCCCTACGCTGCCACCGGCATCTTCCTCGGCCCGGAATTCCCGTCGCTGCTCGGCGGCCTGGTGGGCCTGGCGATCGTTACCACTGCCGCTCGCTTCAAGTTCCTGACGCCGAAGACCACCTGGGACTTCGCCGACGCCAAAGAATGGCCAGCCGAATGGCTGGGCACCATAGAAATGAAGCTGGACGACATCGCGGCGCGCCCGATGAGCGCCTTCCGTGCCTGGTTGCCCTACGTGCTGGTCGGCGCGATTCTGGTGATCAGCCGCGTGTTCCCGCAGGTCACGGCTGCGCTGAAATCGGTATCCATCGCCTTTGCCAACATCCTCGGTGAGACCGGCATCAATGCCGGCATTGAACCGCTGTATCTGCCGGGCGGCATCCTGGTCATGGTGGTGCTGATTACGTTCTTCCTGCACGGCATGCGCGTTTCCGAGCTCAAGGCTGCCGTGAAGGAATCCAGCAGCGTGCTGCTCAGCGCCGGATTCGTACTGCTGTTCACCGTGCCGATGGTGCGCATCCTGATCAACTCCGGTGTCAACGGCGCCGAGCTGGCCAGCATGCCAATCGTCATGGCGCGCTATGTCGCCGATAGCGTCGGCAACATCTACCCGCTGCTGGCACCGGCCGTCGGTGCGCTCGGTGCGTTCCTGGCCGGCTCCAACACCGTCAGCAACATGATGTTCAGCCAGTTCCAGTTTGGTGTTGCGCAGTCGCTCGGAATCTCCGGGGCGATGGTAGTTGCCACCCAGGCTGTTGGCGCTGCGGCGGGCAACATGGTTGCGATCCACAACGTGGTGGCGGCATCCGCTACCGTCGGCCTGCTCGGTCGCGAAGGCTCCACGCTGCGCAAGACCATATGGCCTACGCTGTACTACGTGCTGTTCACGGGGGTGATCGGCCTGATCGCCATCTACGTGCTGGGCGTGACCGACCCGCTGGTCGGCGTGTAAGAAACAGGAATCGTGCCCCCGCTTGGGGGCACGGTTGCATTCCAGAAACCGCACCTGACAGGCGCATTGAAAAACGTAGGCGAGGCTGCTTTTACCGACGTCTTGCCAACGCAGATAGTTTTTCAGAAGCCTGTTTGCGGATAACCGGGCTAACCCGGAGACCAAGCCGATGAGCGAACTCTTCTACGATGCTGCGCCGAACGCTACCCGCGTCGCGCCGCCGCTGCCAAAGCCGCGCGAATACCCCGCCAAGCCGAGCCAGGTTTATCTGTTCGGTACCTGCGTGGTCGACCTGTTCTATCCCGAGGCTGGCCTGGATGCCATCCGCCTGCTCGAGCGCGAAGGATTGACCGTGCACTTCCCGCAGGGTCAGACCTGCTGCGGCCAGCCGGCCTACACCAGCGGCTACACCGACGAGGCACGCAACGTCGCACGCGCGCAACTGGATCTGTTCGCCAACGACTGGCCCGTGGTCGTCCCGTCCGGTTCCTGCGCCGGGATGCTGCGCCACCATTATCTGGACCTGTTCAAGGACGAGCCGGCCACGCTGAAGAAGGCGCAAGCGCTTGCCGAGCGCACCTTCGAGCTGGCCGAGTTCCTGCTCAATGTCTGCAAGGTCGAATTCAAGGACGCCGGCACGCCGACCAAGGTTGCCCTGCATACCTCCTGCTCGGCCCGCCGCGAAATGAACACCCACCTGCACGGCCGCGCCCTGCTTGCCCAGCTGGGCCAGGTCGAGCGCGTCGAGCACGACCACGAAAGCGAATGCTGCGGCTTCGGCGGCACCTTCAGCGTACGCATGCCGGACATCTCCGGCGCCATGGTGCTGGACAAGACCCGCGCACTAAAGGAATCCGGCGCGCATCAGGTAGTCAGCGCCGACTGTGGCTGCCTGATGAACATCAACGGTTCGCTGGAGAAACAGCGTGAAGCCCTGCGCGGTCAGCATCTGGCGACCTTCCTCTGGCAACGCACCGGAGGTGCCCGATGAACGCCGAACAACGTATTCCCGCGATACAGATCGAGAACGCCGGTGACCCGGATTTCCGCGCCCGTGCCCGCAAGTCTCTGAAGGACGACCAGCTGCGACGCAACTTCCGCACCGCCATGGATTCGCTGATGACCAAGCGCGCCGTGGCCTTCAGCGATGCCGACGAACGCGAGCGGCTGCGCGAGATGGGCAACCGTATCCGCGCCCGCGCACTGTCCAAGCTGCCCGAACTGCTCGAGCGGCTGGAAACCAACCTGACCCGCAATGGTGTGAAAGTGCACTGGGCGGAGACGGTTGAAGAGGCGAACAACATCGTCCTCGAGATCGCCCGCGCCCACGAGGCGAAGCAGGTGATCAAGGGCAAATCGATGGTCAGCGAAGAGATGGAGATGAACCATTTCCTCGAAGGCCATGGCATCGAATGCCTGGAATCGGACATGGGCGAGTACATCGTCCAGCTCGACCACGAAAAGCCTTCTCATATCATCATGCCGGCAATCCACAAGAACGCCGGCCAGGTCGCGTCCCTGTTCCACGAGAAACTCGGCGTGGAGTACACCAAGGACGTCGACCAACTCATTCAGATCGGCCGCCGCACGCTGCGCCAGAAGTTCTTCGAGGCCGATATCGGCGTCTCCGGTGTGAACTTCGCAGTGGCTGAAACCGGCACCCTGCTGCTCGTGGAAAACGAGGGCAACGGGCGTATGTCCACCGGTGTGCCGCCGGTACATATCGCCGTCACCGGGATCGAGAAGGTCGTGGAGAACCTGCGCGATGTGGTCCCGCTGCTCTCGCTGCTGACTCGCTCGGCGTTGGGCCAGCCGATCACCACCTACGTCAACATGATCTCCAGCCCGCGCAAGGCCGACGAGCTCGACGGCCCGCAGGAAGTGCATTTGATCCTGCTGGACAACGGCCGTAGCCAGGCCTTCGCCGACAGCGAGCTGCGCCAGACCCTCAACTGCATCCGCTGCGGCGCCTGCATGAACCATTGCCCGGTGTACACCCGCGTCGGCGGCCACACCTACGGCGAGGTCTATCCCGGTCCAATCGGCAAGATAATCACGCCACACATGGTCGGCCTGGACAAGGTGCCGGATCACCCCAGCGCTTCGTCGCTGTGCGGCGCCTGCGGCGAAGTCTGCCCGGTGAAGATCCCGATCCCGTCCATCCTGCGGCGCCTGCGTGAGGAGAACGTCAAGGCACCGGACGATCCACACAAGGTCATGCGCGGCCAGGGCAGCAAATATTCGAAGCAGGAACGACTGATGTGGGCTGGCTGGCGGCTGCTCAACACCAGCCCGACGCTGTACCGCGTGTTCGGCTTCTTCGCCACCCGTCTGCGCGGCCTGACGCCATCGAACATCGGCCCCTGGACGCAGAACCACAGCGCACCGAAACCTGCCGCCCGCTCGCTGCACGAGCTGGCCCGCGAGCACCTGGAGGGCAAGCGATGAGCGCCAAGGCCAATATCCTCGCCAAGCTGAAAAAGAGCCTGGAAGGCACCACGCCTATCGTCGATGACTACGACGTATCGCTGGTCACTCAGCCCTGGAGCTACGCGCCCGAGCAGCGCATCGCCCGTCTGCGTCAGTTGATGGAAGCAGTGCACACCGAGATTCACCTGACCACCGACGCCGGTTGGCCCGCCCTGCTCGAACAGCTGCTGCACGACCGCCAGCTGCCGAGCCTGCTGATTGCCCCGACCACGCCGTACGGCCAGCGCTTCACCGAGCATTGCGCCGGCCGTGAAGGCCTGCCGACGCTGAAGGCCTACGACCGCCCGGTCGAGGAATGGAAGGACGAGCTGTTCAACGACACACCGGCGAGCCTCACCGGCACACTCGGCGCCATCGCCTCCACCGGCAGTCTGATCATGTGGCCGACCCGCGAGGAGCCGCGCCTGATGAGCCTGGTGCCACCGGTGCACTTCGCCATCCTCAAGGCCAGCGAAATCCACGACAACTTCTACGAGATCCAGCAGAAGTTTCAGTGGGCTGCCGGCATGCCGACCAATGCGCTGCTGGTCTCCGGCCCGTCGAAAACCGCCGACATCGAGCAGGTGCTGGCCTACGGCGCCCACGGGCCGAAGGATCTGATCCTGCTGATCCTGGAGGACGCATGAACGCGCCGGCCCAAATCGAACGCGCGCCTTTGTCGGCAGTGTTCCTCGGCGAAGTCGAACGCCTGATCCCGGTCGAGCGGCGCTTCGACGACCCGCTCTCCACCCTCGCCTTCGGCACCGACGCCAGCTTCTACCGGCTGATTCCCAAGCTGGTGGTGCGCGTCGAATCCGAAGCCGAGGTGATCGCGCTGCTCAAGCTGGCCCATGCGGAAAACGTCCCGGTGACCTTCCGCGCCGCGGGCACCAGCCTGTCCGGCCAGGCGATCAGCGACTCGGTGCTGATCGTGCTCGGCGACAACTGGAACGGCCGCGAGATTCGCAACGGCGGCGAGCAGATCCGCCTGCAGCCCGGCGTAATCGGCGCCAATGCCAACGCCGTGCTTGCGCCATTTCAGCGCAAGATCGGCCCTGATCCCGCCTCGATCAACGCCGCCAAGATCGGCGGCATCGTCGCCAACAACTCCAGCGGCATGTGCTGCGGCACGGCGCAGAACACCTACAAAACCCTCGCCGGGCTGCGTGTCGTACTGGCAGACGGCACTGTGGTCGACAGCGAAGATGCCGCCAGTGTCGACGCCTTCCGCCAGAGCCATGCGGCGCTGCTCGAACAGCTGGCCGAGCTGGGCCGCGAAACCCGCGCCAACGCCCAACTGGCCGCGAAGATCCGTCACAAGTACCGACTGAAGAACACCACCGGTTTCTCGCTCAATGCGCTGGTCGACTACGACGAGCCGCTGGACATCCTCAACCACCTGATGGTCGGTTCCGAAGGCACGCTGGGCTTTATCAGCGCGGTGACCTACGACACCGTGCCGGATCACCCGCACAAAGCCAGCGCGCTGGTGGTGTTCCCTGACGTGGAAACCTGCTGCCTGGCCGTACCGGTGCTCAAGCAACAACCGGTGTCCGCCGTGGAGCTGCTCGACCGCCGCAGTCTGCGCTCGGTCGAACACAAGGCCGGCATGCCCGAGTGGGTGAAGGAACTATCGCCGACCGCCTGCGCACTCTTAATCGAATCGCGCGCCGCCAGCCAGTCGCTGCTGCACGAGCAGATCAACCTGATCATGACCTCCATCGCGCATTTCCCGGTGGAAAAGCAGGTCGACTTCAGCGAAGACCCGGTGGTCTACAACCAGCTTTGGAAGATCCGCAAGGACACCTTCCCGGCGGTCGGCGCCGTGCGCCAGACCGGCACCACGGTGATCATCGAAGACGTCACCTTCCCGGTCGAGCGCCTGGCCGAGGGTGTCAACCGCCTCATCGAGCTGCTCGACAAGCACCACTACGACGAGGCGATCCTCTTCGGCCATGCGCTGGAGGGCAATCTGCACTTCGTCTTCACCCAGGGCTTCGATGATCCGGCGCAGGTCGCCCGTTACGAAGCCTTCATGGGCGAAGTGGCGCAGCTGGTCGCCGTCGAATTCGGCGGCGCGCTCAAGGCCGAACACGGCACTGGGCGCAACATGGCGCCCTTCGTCGAGCTGGAATGGGGCAGCGAAGCCTACGCGCTGATGTGGAAGATCAAGCGCCTGCTCGACCCCACCGGCATCCTCAATCCGGACGTGGTGCTCTCCGAAGACCCGGACATCCACCTGAAGAACCTCAAGCCGATGCCGGCCGCCGACGAGATCGTCGACAAGTGCATCGAGTGCGGTTTCTGCGAGCCGGTCTGCCCATCCAACGGGCTGACCCTCACCCCACGCCAGCGCATCGTCATCTGGCGCGACATCCAGGCCCGTAAGCGCGCCGGCGTCGACACCACGGAAATCGAGCGCCTCTACCATTACCACGGCGTCGAAACCTGCGCCGCCACCGGCCTCTGCGCCCAGCGCTGCCCGGTCGGCATCAACACTGGCGATCTGGTGCGCAAGCTGCGCGGGCGTGAAGCGAGCAAAACCGGAACCGCCAACTGGCTGGCCGATCACTTCTCCACGGCCGTGCAGGGCACTCGCTTCATGCTGCATGCCGCCAACGGCGCGCATATCATCCTCGGCACCAAGCGTCTGGCCAAGCTGTCCGCCACCATGACCAACGCCAGCAAGGGTCGCGTCCCGCAATGGACTCCGGCGATGCCGCAACCCCTGCAGCGCCTGCACCTGCCCCAGCCTGCCGTTCAGGACGAGCGCCCGCGGGTGGTCTATCTGGCGGCCTGCGTTTCTCGTGCCATGGCGCCGGCCGCACGCGATCAGGAGCAGGAGCCGCTGCTCGACAAGACCCGCAGCCTCCTGGAAAAGGCCGGCTACCAGGTGATATTCCCCGACCAGCTGAACGACCTGTGCTGCGGCCAGCCGTTCGCCTCCAAGGGCTACGCCGAGCAGGGCGAACGCAAGCGCCAGGAAATGCTCGACGCGCTGCTCAAGGCCAGCCGCGGCGGGCTCGACCCAATCTACTGCGATACCAGCCCCTGCACGCTGCGCCTGGTCCAGGGCCTGACTGACCAACGCCTGGACCTCTACGATCCGGTGCGCTTCATCCGCACGCACCTGCTCGACAAGCTGGACTTCGTCCCGCAGGAAAAGGCGATCGCCGTGCACGTCACCTGCAGCACCCAGCACCTTGGGGAAGCACAGGCACTGATCGACATCGCTCGACGCTGCGCCAAGGAAGTTGTGGTGCCCGAAGGCATTCATTGCTGCGGCTTCGCCGGTGACAAGGGCTTCACCACGCCAGAACTGAACGGCCACGCTCTACGCAGCCTGAAAGACGCCGTGCAGATCTGCGAGGAAGGCATTTCCACCAGCCGCACCTGCGAGATCGGCCTGTCGCGTCATGGCGAGATCGACTACCACGGGCTGGTCTACTTGGTGGACCGCGTAACGCGTAGCAAAACAACCACGCAGCCGCTCTAGAAAAGGCACTACGGCCCCGCTCAGCGAAGCGCGGCCGTTTCGTTTGTGGCGTTTCGATGAACGCTCACGCGCAATCGCAGTCGGAATTTTAGAGCCCCTGACGGGTTCGATTCGACTCGGCGCCGCCGTTTCAGTTGGTATCTGGCAGGCCCGGGAAGTCCATAAGACTGGAGGACCCACAATGAAAGTTCATGCACTGCTCGCATCCGCGGTACTGCTCGCCAGCCCGGCCGTCTTCGCCCAAGACGACCTGTGCCAGCTCAACCTGCAGGAAATCGACGACAACATGGCAACCAACACCGCCACCCTGGGTGAGCCGGCCAAGAGCCAGGTCGACGAGTACGTCAAACAGGCCCGCCAAGCCCAGCAATCGGGCGACACCGAAGCCTGCATCGCGCACTCCACCAAGGCACTGCAAGAGCTGAAGGGCCCAGGCAGTACCGGTAGCGGCGGCACAGCTGGCTCTGGCTCTGGCGGCGGAAACTAAGCCCGACCGGCGGGGTTGTGCGAGCGATCCTGCCGCAGCCGAGCTGTACATTTTGCAACCAGCATGGCTACAAACTGATCGACAGCGCAGAGAGATCGCCGTACACTCGCGCCCAGCACCACAAGCGTCACCAGGGGCCGATTAGGATTCGACGCCGGTAACAAAACTTGAGGGGCATGCCGAGTTGGTAACAGAACTCGTAAATAAACTGTTGCAAACTTATAGTTGCCAACGACGACAACTACGAAGGGTACGCGCTAGCCGCCTAACCTTCATCTGGTAGCTTCGGCTCCAGCGGTCACTAGGGGATGCCTGTAAACCCGAAATGACTGTCAGACAGAACAGGATCGCCGCCAAGTTCGCTGTAGACGTAACGGCTAAAATTCATACAGCTCGCTCCAAGCACCCTGCCAATCGGGCGGCGCGGAGTTAACTCAGTAGATCTGGCTAAGCATGTAGAACCGATAGCGGAGAGCTGGCGGACGGGGGTTCAAATCCCCCCGGCTCCACCATTTTGTCTTCCCAGGAAGACCCAGAAAAGCCGTAAAGCCCAGAGAAATCAAAGCTTTACGGCTTTTTTATTGCCCACGTTTTGCTATCTAATCCCAGGGCATCCCACGGTTGACGGGGGCACATATGGGGGCATAAAACGCTCATCAGCTCGCTCGGAGAGGATGTGCCCCCAATGCCCTTGAAAGACACCAACTGCCGCAACGCCAAGCCCCAGGACAAGCCCTACCGGCTGTATGACGAACAGGGTTTGTATCTTGAAGTGCAGCCTAATGGAGGCCGTTACTGGCGCTTGAAGTACCGCTTTCTGGGCAAGGAAAAACGCCTTGCTCTTGGCGTTTACCCAGAGGTCGGCTTACAGGATGCTCGTCGCAAGCGTGATGACGCTCGTGTTCAGCTTGCCGGCGGCCAAGACCCTTCGCTGCAAAGACGCATGGCCAAAGTGGTCAGCCAGCTCGATCACCAGCACACCTTTGAATCGGTCGCCAAGCAATGGCTCACTGTTCGCGAATCCTCCTGGGATCCGGAGTACACCCGCACAGTAAGGCAGCGCCTTGAGCTCAATGCCTACCCCTGGTTGGGAAAACTTCCGATCAGCAGCATCAGCACGCCCATGCTGGTCGAAAACCTCCAGCGCATCATCAAGCGCGGTGCTCGCGAGACGGCACGTCGTGTAGCCCAAATCTACAAACAGATTTTCGAGTTCGCCGAAGCTGCCGGTATCACCCCACCCAACCAGATTGGCAATCTCTCACGTACGCTCCCAGCCAAGCGGGTGAAACATTTTGCTGCCGTGACCGATCCTGAAAAACTCGGCGCACTGCTTAAAGCACTAGATAGCTACAGCGGAACAATGCCTGTCTGTTGTGCCTTAAAACTGGCCCCGTTGCTGTTCTGCCGGCCCGGAGACCTTCGACATATGGAATGGTCGGAGGTCAATCTGGATGCTGGCGAGTGGTTGATTCCTGGTCACAAGATGAAAGGGCTAACTGCTACCAAACAGGATCGCCCAGATCACCTGGTTCCCCTCAGCCAACAAGCAGTCGCTGTTCTACGCGAACTGAAACCGCTCACCGGCAGGCATCGGTATACCTTCCCCTCGGCCCGAGGAGGCGACCGACCGATGTCCAACAATGCCGTTCTCAGCGCGTTACGCCGCATGGACATCAGCGGCGACGAAATGACTGGGCACGGCTTTCGTGCAACAGCGAGAACCATAGGTGCTGAGGTGCTGGGATTTCGCCCCGATCTCCTGGAGCATCAGCTTGCTCACACGGTAAAAAATCCGTTGGGACGGGCGTACGACCGAACGTCATTTCTGCCAGAACGACGCGACATGATGCAGCGCTGGTCAGATTACCTAGATGCGATCAAGGCCTGAGCTCACTGCCTGGGCTTGCAATACCGATTCCCGCTTGGTAAAAATCAGGCATCCCTCGGACGTTCATAGGACTCCATGGGATCGTCACGCTGCCCCAGTTACGGCGTTAAGAATCCGAAGTCCATCTGCTGTTAGCAAATGGACTTTCTGGGTACCTCATCGGGGTATCGCCAGCATCTCGCAGGCCTTTTGCGCCTGCTCGCCTGCAACAAGGCTGCTAAAGAAACGTATGGACTCCTATTCCGTACCAGCAGGGTCTTTCCTCTCCCCCACGCCAAAGACACAGCTTCAGCTGTCATGCGCACAGCTGAAGCCGGCAATAAACCTCGGAGGCCCGTAACACGAGGCCCGACAAACATCCCTGCTTTGCAGTAGGAAAATCCGAGCGCCACTCCCAACACATATGCGTATTGCAGTACTTGAGGACCGCTGCAACGCCACCGCCTGAGCACCAGTTAAATGTCAGCACAAACTATTGCACCCAGCCCAGAGGAACCGCGCTTCCTTCGCCTGCCCGAGGTTGAACTCGCTGTCGGGAAAAAGAGATCCACGATCTATCGCGACATAGCAGCGGGAAAATTCCCTGCTCCATATGATCTAGGCAGCAGCAGATCGGTTGGCTGGCTCAGCACGGAGATATCTGCCTGGATCCTGAGCCGGCCGCGCGTACAGTTACGTGGGAGGCATAACAATGACTAACACCTCCGCCCCACTGCGCGCACAGACTCAGTGGTTTCATGTCTTTAGGGCCATGATCGATCAGGGTGATGTCGCCCGAATCGGGCCCCATGCATTTACGGTTTATGCCGTCATCAAGGCACACGCCAATTTCGACCATGGATTATCGAAACCGGGCATCCAACGGATTTCCGAACAGTCTGGAGTCAGTCAGGCACAGGTCAAACGGGCATTAGGGGTTCTCGAAAAAGCAGGTTTCATTGCAAAGAAAAAGTTCGGCCGATCCAATCACTACATGCTACGCGAAAAGGTCCAGGTCACTGAGGCCGGCTTACCACATACCGTAGTAACCTGGGATTACGTGCCGGACCGCGCCCAGCAGACCGTTACTGAGCTTAAAAAAGCCATGATCGCTGGCGATCTCGCAAGTACGCGAACACTGAATATCGAGCGTCTGAATATACAAATCAATCTGGCAGGTGGTAATTCCCAGATCGATTTAGGCTCATTGCACACCGACCTAGATCGACTGCCAGCCGGCATTCGAGAAACGCTGCGTAGAAACCTCAATCGCCGTGGTGATCTTATACACAGCTCAGAGTGACACGTATCAACCTGAGCTGTGTACCATCTGGATGGAGCTCACCTAGAGCTCCGTCGCGTTGGAATACAGCTCAGGCTGAGCCGCTAAAAAGAAAGATAAAATAAAAAAGAGTAGTTCTGGGGGCGACGCAACCTCCTGAGTGAAAGCCCCGAAGCCATTTTGGGTTACGGGCAGCTACCGTAAGCTCGATTCGACGAAACCCACCAGCCCATTTGCCGCTTTTTCGCATTGCAGAAGCGCCTTCCTTTATCATCCCCGGCATCGTGTAATGATTGATTCCCCATTCACTGGCTCAGGGCGCTCGGCTGTCGAATCCAGTGGCATCCAGCATAAACCGAGGCGACTGAGCAGAGCTGAGTTGCGATGCTGACGCCAGGCCGACAGAGCGGCATGTGCCGGCCGGGATGTGACCCTCGCCCAAAAATTTTAGCGGCTAAAATCGCCGCCTTCGCGCATCAGCGATCTGGACAGTGGTAAACCATGAATGCAGTAGAAATTGAGTCCGCCATTTCGGACCTGGCCCTAGAGCCCTTTGACGCGGCGGAGTTCCCGTTCACCTTCCTGGCCGCATTCGGCAACAAGGAAACCGCGCTCAAGCGCCTGCGCGCTGGCAACAACAACGCCTCGGATGTACCTGGCGGCGTACTACTGCGCAGCAACATTCATATCGCCGCATGCGAGCCTGGCACCGTGGGCGAAACGCTCAAGGCCTTGCGCGCCAGCCCGGCCACCATAAAAGCTAAAGCCAAGTTCATCCTCTCCACCGACGGGCAAACGCTGGAGGCCGAAGAACTGATCACGGGTGAAACCATCACCTGCGACTACCCTGACTTTCCCAACCACTTCGGCTTCCTGCTGCCGCTGGCCGGCATCTCCACCATCAAGGAGATCAAAGACAACCCCATCGACGTGCGTGCCACCAGCCGCCTGAACAAGCTGTACGTCGAACTGCTGAACGAGAACCCGGACTGGGCCAAGACCGAACGCCGCCATGACATGAACCATTTTATGTCTCGGTTAGTGTTCTGCTTTTTTGCTGAAGACACAGATATCTTCACTGGCGACGGACTGTTTACCACGACGGTTGAGCACTACAGCGAGCGCGACGGCTCCAACACCGCCCAGGTGCTGTCGGAAATCTTCCGCGCTATGAACCTCAAGTTGGCCGAGCGTGCCGGTGCAGAACCGCGCTTGCCTGGCTGGGCCAACAAATTCCCGTATGTGAATGGCGGCTTGTTCTCTGGAAGCACTGAAGTACCGCGCTTTACGCGCATGGCGCGTACTTACCTGCTGCACGCCGGCAACCTGAACTGGCAAAAAATCAACCCAGACATTTTCGGCAGCATGATTCAGGCCGTGGCCGATGATGAAGAGCGCGGCGCACTGGGCATGCACTACACCAGCGTGCCCAACATCCTGAAAGTATTAAACCCACTATTTCTGGATGATCTGTGTGCTCAGCTGGAGGCAGCGGGCGACAACAAGGCCAAGCTGCTTAACCTGCGCAAGCGTATGGCGCGCATCCGCGTATTTGACCCAGCATGCGGTTCCGGCAATTTCCTGGTCATTGCCTACAAGCAGATGCGCGATATCGAGGCGGAGATCAATCGTCGCCGGGGCGAAGCTCACAATAAGTCCGAAATACCGCTGACCAATTTCCGCGGCATCGAGCTACGCGACTTTCCGGCAGAAATTGCCCGACTGGCCCTTATCATTGCTGAGTTTCAGTGCGATGTGTTGTATCGCGGGCAGCAGGATGCTTTAGCTGAATTTCTACCGTTAGACTCACAGAATTGGATTGTCTGCGGCAATGCGCTGCGGCTGGATTGGTTGGCGGTGTGCCCGCCGACGGGGACTAGCGTGAAGCTGGCAGCGAACGATTTGTTCGACGTGCCATTGGACCAATCTGAAATCGCCTTCGAAAACGAAGGAGGCGAGACGTACATCTGCGGTAACCCGCCGTATATTGGCGACAAATATCAATCGAAAGAGCAGAAGAGCGACATAAAAAGCCTTACCAAAAAAGACGTGCGCGCTGTCGATTACATCACTGGGTGGCTTTGGAAAGCATCAGACTACATTCGCAGCGGAGGCCGATTCGCCTTCGTTTCTACGAACTCTATCTGCCAAGGTGTTCAGGTTCCGCTGGTGTGGCCGAGAATAGTCATGGCGGGGCAAGAGATTTTCTTTGGCCACAAAGCTTTTCTCTGGGGTAACAACGCTGCTAGGAACGCGCAAGTCACCTGCATAATTGTTGGCGTGGCCAATTTAGGCGTCAAACAGAAATACATCTTCGACGGTGAAGAGCGAAAAGAAGTTGAAAGCATCAACTTATATCTCGCGCCCGGCAAAAATATCATCGTCGAGCGGGCGAATGATCCCATCTCTGGTGTATCGACCATGTTTGGCGGGAACATCCCGAGAGATCAGGGAAATCTGTTGCTCACGCCCGATGAGGCAAGGGATTTGCTGGACTCTTATCCTGAGGCAGCGCCTCTAATAAAGCCGATCCTTGGCTCCAAAGAGTTCATCAATGGCCTAGAACGGTACTGTCTCTGGATAACTGACGAACAAGCGCAGATCGCCTTTTCAATTCCGCCCATCAAGGCGAGGCTTGACCGCATACGAGAATATCGTCTGCATGGCAGTGAACGTGGCCGTGCCGGCCTCGACACACCCTACAAGTTTGAACGGACTATCATCGGAAACGACCACACCATCATCATTCCAAGCGTCTCGTCGGAGCGCCGCGCTTATCTCCCTTGCGGTTTGCTGACGAGTGACGTGCGCGTCTCAAATCTTGCACTTGCCCTCTACGACGCCCCACTTTGGAACATGGCCCTCATCGCCTCCCGCCTGCACCTCGTTTGGATTGGCACCGTCTGCGGAAAAATGAAAACGGACTTCCGCTACTCCAACACACTTGGCTGGAACACCTTCCCAGTGCCGAGGCTCACAGAGCAAAACAAGGTCGACCTGACCCGCTGCGCTGAAGATATTCTGCTGGCCCGCGAAGCACACTTCCCCGCCACCATCGCCGACCTGTATGACCCAGACACCATGCCTGAGAACCTTCGCCGTGCCCACGAGCACAACGATGAAGTGCTGGAGCGTATCTATATCGGTCGTCGCTTCAAGAACGACACCGAACGACTGGAGAAGCTGTTTGATCTCTACACCAAGATGACAGCAGACACAGCAAAGGCCACGCCGAAGAAGCTACGAGGGAAAATGGCATGAACGACACCCCTGCTAGCCTGACCACACCACCCGAGGGCTACGGCGAGTGGTTAGCAGACCTCAAAGGCCGCATCCATAGCGCCCAGCAGCGCGCCACGCTGGCGGTAAACCGCGAACTGGTGCTGCTCTACTGGCAGATCGGCAACGATATTTTGACCCGGCAGGCACAGCAGGGCTGGGGGGCCAAGGTGATCGAGCGGCTGGCCCATGACCTGCGCACCGCCTTTCCTGAGATGAAGGGATTTTCCCGCGCCAACCTGATGTATATGCGCGCCTTTGCCGAGGCCTGGCCGGATGCCGCAATTGTCCAACAGGCTGTTGGACAATTGCCCTGGGGGCACAACCTGGTACTGCTGACCCGGCTAAAAGACTCACAGCAGCGCCTGGCCTATGCCCAGAGCGCGATTGCGCACGGTTGGTCACGCAATGTGCTGAACATCCATATCGAAACCCGCCTGTTGGAGCGCAGTGGCACGGCGGTCACTAACTTCGACGTCAGCTTGCCCAAGGTGCAGTCGGACCTGGCCCGCGAGTCGTTGAAAGATCCGTATCGGTTTGACTTCCTCGGCCTGCGCGATGAGGCGCAGGAACGCGAAATCGAACACGCCCTGGTCAAACACGTCACCGAGTTTCTGTTGGAGCTGGGCGCAGGCTTTGCGTTTGTCGGGCGGCAGGTAGTGCTGGATGTAGGCGGCGACGAATTCTTCATTGACTTGCTGTTCTACCACCTCAAGCTGCGCTGCTATGTGGTGATCGAGCTCAAAGCCGGCAAGTTCAAGCCCGAGCACCTGGGCCAGCTTGGATTTTATATGACTGCGGTGGATCGCCAGGTCAAAGATGAACACGACAACCCCACCATCGGCCTTTTGCTCTGCAAGAGCAAAAACAAGATCGTGGCGGAATATGCGCTGGGCGATAAGACCCAGCCCATGGGCATTGCCGAGTACAAATTGCTCGAATCTCTGCCTGCAGAATTGCAAACCAGCTTGCCCAGCATTGAACAGATCGAACGTGAACTGGCGGGCGACGGCACCCTCATGGAGGACGAATCACAGTGACGAACACCACCAACCCGACCAACAGCTACACGGTGCCGTCGGTATCCATTGCTACAGCGCACACTGGGGCATCCAGCAAGGCAAATGAGCTGGGCATGCGCACCATGCAAGAGCGCGCCTATACCAAGCGCGGCGAACAGTACCTGCTGATCAAATCGCCCCCCGCATCGGGCAAGTCTCGCGCACTGATGTTTATCGCCTTGGATAAGCTGCATAACCAGAACCTGCAACAGGCCATCGTCATAGTGCCCGAGCGCTCCATTGGCGGCAGCTTTGCCGATGAGCCGCTGAGCCAGCATGGTTTCTACTGGGACTGGGTGGTGGCTCCGCAGTGGAACCTGTGCAATGCCCCAGGCATCGATGAGCCGCGTGTGGCCAAGTCCAAGGTGGACGCCGTGCGCGCCTTCCTAGACAGCAGCGACAAGGTGCTGGTCTGCACCCACGCCACCTTCCGCTTTGCCGTGGAAGAGTTGGGCATCGACGCGTTCGACAACCGCCTAATTGCCATCGATGAGTTCCACCACGTTTCTGCCAACCCAGACAACAAACTGGGCAGCCAACTGAGCGCGTTCATCAACCGCGACAAGGTACACCTCGTTGCCATGACCGGCTCCTACTTCCGTGGCGACAGCGCGGCCGTGCTGGCCCCGTCGGAAGAGAACAAGTTTGAGACGGTGACGTACACCTACTACGAGCAGCTAAACGGCTATCGCTGGCTCAAGTCGCTGGATATTGGCTACTTCTTCTACACTGGGAGGTACGTGGATGCGGTCGCCAAGGTGCTGGACCCGGCGCTGAAAACCATCGTCCACATTCCAAACGTAAATGCCCGCGAGAGCCTCAAAGACAAGGAACGCGAGGTCAACGAGATCATGAGTTCGCTGGGCGATTGGCAGGGTGTCGACCCGGCGACCGGCTTCCACCTGATCAAAGCCAAGGACGGCCGCACGCTGAAAGTGGCCGACCTGGTAGATGACAGCGACGCGGCCAGACGCTCCAAAGTGCTCGGCGCACTGAAAGATCCGGCACAGAAGAACAACCGCGACAACGTGGATGTAATCATCGCGCTGGGCATGGCGAAGGAAGGCTTTGACTGGATCTGGTGCGAGCATGCGCTGACCATCGGCTACCGTTCGAGCCTGACCGAAATCGTACAAATCATTGGCCGTGCCACGCGGGATGCCGAGGGTAAGGAGCGCTCGCGTTTCACCAACCTGATCGCCGAGCCTATGGCCGATCAAGCTGCCGTTGCCGAGGCGGTGAACGATATGCTCAAAGCCATTTCCGCCAGCCTGCTGATGGAACAGGTGCTTGCTCCGCGCTATGAATTCACCCCGAGGAACCACGGGGAGAAAGAGGGCTTTGTTTACAACGATGGTGAAGGCTATCAACCGGGCGGCACCAACCTGGGCGTGAATGAAACCACAGGCCAGTTCCATGTTGAGATCAATGGCCTGACCACGCCGCAAAGCACTGAAGCCACGCGCATCTGCAAAGAAGATTTGAACGAAGTAGTGACTAGCTTCCTGCAGGACAAAACCGTGCTGGAACGCGGCCTATTCGACAAGGAAAATACCTTGCCGGAAGAGCTGACCCAACTGCGCATGGGGAAAATCGTGCGCGAGCGTTACCCCGATTTGAGCGACGTCGACCAGGAAGCCATCCGCCAACACGCTATCGCCGCAATGAACATTACCCAGCAGGCCAAGTTGATGTTGGCTCAGGCCGACGCCAACGGGAGTGACACCTTACAAGGCAGCACTGCTCTGCTGGATGGCGTGCGCAAGTTCATTAACGTACGCGAGCTGGACATTGATCTAATCGACCGCATCAACCCCTTCGACGCCGCCTATGCGGTACTGGCGAAGGCGATGGACGAAAAGTCCCTGCGTCAGGTTCAGGCCAGCATTGCGGCCAAAAAGGTGAGCATTCCCGAAGACGAAGCACGAGACCTGGCAAAACGTGCCCTGCAGTTCAAGAACGAGCGTGGCCGCCTGCCTGACATCAACTCCGCCGACGCCTGGGAAAAGACTATCGCCGAGGGCATGGTAGCTTTCGCACGCTATCGTGCCCAAGCGAAGGCACAGGAGGGCTCTGCCAATGGCTGAAATGAACGATGACGAGCTGCTGAATGCGCTGGGGATAGAAGTCCCTTCACTCAAGATAACAACCCGAACCCCTCGCGAAGAACGCATCATCGCTGGCTTCGAGGACATTCAGCGTTTCTATCAAACCCACGGCCGCGCCCCACTGCATGGCGAGGATTGCGACATCTTCGAGCGTTTGTATGCCGTGCGCCTGGATCAGCTGCGCAAGCTGCCGGAGGCACAAACCCTACTGGCAGGCTTTGATAGTCACGGCCTACTGTCAGGTACTGCGGCCGCCGCAGTAAATGTGGACGACCTGGATGAGGACGCATTACTCGCTGAGCTCGGCATCGGCAGTGAGTCCGTCGATCAGGACGACATCACCGTGCTGCGGCATGTGCGATCCAGTGCGGCAATAAAGGCGGCAGAAGAAATTGCCGCCCGGAACCCGTGTAAAGACTTCGAGAGGTTTAAGCCACTGTTTGATGAGGTGGAAGCGGGCCTCAAACAAAAATCGTGGGTAACCAAGCCCTTTGGCAAGAACGCCAGCATCGAAGCAGGGGACTTCTTCATTTTGAGCGGACTGATCGCCTATGTTGCCGAAGTGGGCGACACCTACAGGACGCCGAATGCGGAGACAAATGGGCGCTTGCGCGTCATCTACTCCAATGAGACGGAAAGCGATCTGCTATTACGGTCCTTGCAGCGGGCGCTCTACAAAGACAGTGACGGCCGTGCCGGGTCTCGGCTCATCAAGGTAGATTCCGGCCCGCTATTCAGCGACATAACCGAGCCGGACGACATCGAGACTGGCACTATCTATGTGCTGCGCAGCCAGTCCAGCCACCCATTCGTAGCCGAGCACCGCGAGCTGATCCACAAGATCGGCGTAACCGGCGGCCGAGTGGAAACCCGTATCGCGGCGGCCGCGAAGGATGCCACCTACCTGCTGGCCGATGTGGAAGTGGTCGCGACTTACAAGCTTCACAACCTGAACCGTACCCGGCTGGAAAACATCTTCCACCGCCTGTTTGGCGCAGCGCAGCTGGACTTAACCATCGAAGACCGCTTCGGCAATCCGGTTAAGCCAAGGGAATGGTTCCTAGTGCCGCTGCATGTGATTGATGAAGCGGTTGAGCGCATTCGGGATGGGTCTATTACCGGTGTAGCGTATGACCCACAAACGGCTCGCCTGGTCAGCTGAGGCGCTGGGTATGCGCAACGGCTAAATAGTGATGATCAAATCCGGGCGGAAGCCAGTCTCTTCGCCCGGATATCCCCGAGGGTTGCAGACCATACGCGTGCCCGCCACTTCTTAGTCGACGGCTGTATGTGAATGCCCACGCACCCACAGTGCCATATGCGCCTCCCCCATAAGGTCTTCCCCGCGACTGGCATACGCGGCATCCATGTGAGTGCCGGCATGCGGGTTGCAGTGGACAGCTTCAGCGCGACTTAACCTACGTTAGCCTCGACCAGTCGCAAAGGAGATGACGGTACATCCAGCATGTACTGCCTGGTCACCATCTCTGCCGTAAGCCCGGCAGCTGTCAACACCCGCTTCCAGGTACTGTAATCCAGGAGATTGATCGCCCTCTGTACCAGCATAGGCGACTCCATAGGGATCAACTCGTCAAACTCCTCGTGCTTCGTGAAACCCTTTCGATTGAGGTACGTGAAGCCCGATTTAGCTTGCTCGGCAGTAAGCAGATCAAGGGTGTGAGCCCTGAAAATGAGCGCCTTGAAGCTTACCTTCCAACGAAGCTTCATTTCCTTGAGTGCCGGCCAGTTCAGGTACTTGCCTCGCATAGGGGGAAACTCTGATGCGAAACTTGCCCGGGGCATCAACAAAGCGCTGGCAAACTGGTTAGCCTGATCCTCAGTAAGGCGGCAACCGGTCTCAATGCCTTGGTGCATCACCAAATGGCCCATTTCATGAGCAAGGTCGAAACGTTGCCGGCATGGATTCACCTTTGCGGTGTTCCTCACGATCAACGGTCGTTTGTTGGACAGCGAGAACGCATCGACCTTGTCATCGGCTTCGGCCAGATTCACCACCAGCACACCAACTTTTTCGGCCAGCTTGGTCACACTAGACAGGGGGCCAATCCCCAGGCCTTGCTCACGGCGAAATTTTTCAGCAACTTGCTCGATCTTGTTGATACCGGATACCGGCTCCTCAAGCATGCTGAAACTCACTGCAGGAAAGGCAACTTCCTTATCCAACTCGTCAATCAGCAGCTCAAACATCTCGACCTGAGCCGCAATGGTCTTTTTGAGAGTCTGCGAGGAGGATCGGACGCTTCGAAAATGGCATTGCTCCAACTCCACCGAACCGCGTCGTGGCGTGAAGAAAAAACTCTCGCGCACGCCCAAGGCTTCAGATAGCTGGGCGAGTTGGGTGCCCGAAGGAATCGCATTGACTTCCAGCTTGTGCGCGTATTGCCGGGTAACGCCCAAGAGCTCTCCGATATCGGCGAGCGAACGCCCCGCCGCGCATCTAGCGAGACGGAGCTTGTCGGGCGAAAACTCGTCGCCAAGAGGCAGAAAGCCTGTTCTGTCATTCATTTACTGGATCAGCATCTCGTGTTGCGTTCTGGTCTGCATCTTTGTCCCGACGAGCGACTAATGGATCATCGATTGCCACCTCTTGTGGAAGCTCGGTGGTACGAGGAGCAAACAGAGGCACGTAGTCATGCACCCACTTACATACGAGGTTCCGGTTGGTATCGAAGCCCAGAATCGAAGCAGTCAGCGTCGGCCCGTCAAAGTTGCCGTCAGTATCGACATACAAACGCCAGGTAATGTTCTTGTCGATCGCAGGCCCCAGCAGGCTAGCCTGGTAAAGCTCAACTCGGTTGGATTGCAGTCGATACCCTTTCTTTCTGACCTCGGGATCGTCCATTACCACCTGCATCAGCACGCCATTCACACTCAGAGTGAAGTCCATGGTGCGGTTAGTGAGCAGCAGCCACGGAAGGGCCGGATCGCCGTGCAGGCGTTTGAACCGGCCGTGGACGCGGCCATACGGAAGTGTTCCCATAGTCCAGTTGGTATCGTCATCAGTAGAGGTGACTTCCAACGCACGGTAAGCCGCATCCAGAGCGTTATTGCAGATCAGCTCGACGTGTTCCGGCTTCAGCTTCGGTTCCAGCTCACTCGGGTGTTGGATCGGGGGCATGGGCCTCTCCATAAAAGCGTGCAAAACATAGATACTGTCAACCGGCATTTTTGTGCAAATTATGGTATCTGTCAACCTTCGTGCCCCTGATGCTCAATAGCTGCCTGGCGAAGCTTTTAAACCCGAAGCTACCTAAGACCGTTTCCCGGCAACAACACGGGACACTGACGGTAGAGTGCTCAGGTTGTACAGTTTTTGCTCAACCACCCCAAAAGCCATATACGACGCTACGTTTAGCTCACTGTATCTGCTCACTGGCTTACAGCGCTTCTAGGACGCTCATAATCCCCTGGTCGCAGTTTCGTGTGCTGCCAGGTGCAAGTTATCTCGGCCCGGTCTTACCGACGTATCGATACAGCGTTGTTCTCGATACCCCGTATCGCTTGGCTACGGTGCCAACCTGAATCTGTGGATCTTTGAGCAAAGCCTTTATTTCGCGGACTTGAGCCTCTTCCAGCGCAGGTTTACGACCACCTTTACGTCCTCGAGCGCGAGCCGCCGCCAGCCCTGCGCGGGTACGCTCTCGAATCAGGTTGCGCTCGAACTCGGCCAGGGCTGCGAACACATGAAAGATCAGCTTGCCGGCGGCGCTGGTGGTTTCGATTCGCTCGTTGATCGACTCGAACCCCACCCCTTCCTGCTCCAGCCGACTGACGATCCCAACCAAGTCAGGCAAGGAGCGGCCAAGGCGATCCAGTCGCCATACGACCAGAGTGTCGCCACTGCGCAGAGCCTTGAGACAGTGCCCCAACTCCGGCCTATCTGCTGACTTACCACTCATGGTCTCCTCGTAAACTGCGTTGCATCCAGTCAGGGCAAGTGCATCACGCTGCAGGTCGAGATTCTGATCATCAGTCGACACTCGGGCGTACCCAATCCGCTTTCCCATACGTTTTTCTCACACTGATTTCGGTACGGGAAAAGTGACAGGAAAGCGGTAAATCCCAAGCCCAAAAGATCATCTGGAATAGGTGTGCCATAAACGACCGTTTATTGGACGGATGCGCTCGTCAATTTCAGGCGCTGAAAGCGACCGAAACCGAACCCCAGAATATTTTTCCTCGCTCAACATTTCCTTCAGCAGCTCAGCACCTGAGCTGAATGGAGGAATGACCATGAAGCAGAGTTTCCACGCACATTTTGATCGGGACTTGACCAAGGCCGGTTCGGCAATTCTCAGGGAGGCAGTCCGGCGCGGGCTTCTCAGTCAGCACGAGGCCATGATCCACGACCAGCAATGGGCGCAGTTTAGTGCTTATGCCAACGAGTCTCATGAGGTAGACATCTTGGAATTCGTCAATAAAAAATTGGTGAGGGAGTACGGGGAAGAGCTCTATATCCAGACATACCAAGGAAATCTCCCACTACAAAGCGTGTCGGGCCTGCTTGAGACTGTATATGTAGTGATGGGCTTCGCAACTAATGGGCACTGGAAAGGCGCAGCGGCTAACGTCGGTAGCCGTCTTGGCTTTCCAAGCTATGCACGGATTACCGTACCGCGCAGTCTTGACCGTACTAAGTTTGAAACCGCGATGGTGGATATTCAGGCTCTCCACTCAGAGCAGCTAGCAACATTAATCAGGTCAGTTCGATACCTCGGCATGTCATTGCTTGAGGCTTTTTTCTTCGACGCAGAAGATGCTCACAAGGACGCCGAAGAAGAAAACATCTTTTATGTGTTCAGCAAAGATAAACATGAGCATCGGATCATTAATATCTCTGCTCCTGAGCAAATTTTAATTTTGAAGAAGGCCGCGGCATTTCAAAAGCTTCAGGGCAGCAGCCACGCGACACCAGCAGCTTGGTGTACATGGAAATTAAAGAACCTACCTGCAGCTCAAGAGCTTTTACTTTCTCACGGACTAAACATTGATGATTGTCGCGCGGCATATGCCTGCGAGCTCTACTGGCGATTGTCTGGTCACCACGCCCCGATTCTTGGGGGCAAAGCTCCCCAAGATGAGGATCTGGAGGCCCGGAATCACGTCGCCTACGAGCTCGGGAATATGCGTATCTGGGAAACTGATGCGTACGTTGGTGCCCGAGCCAACCTGAGGAAGGAAGCCGCCGGTACCAATCGCTAAGCCATCACACAGCAGATTTGGGATTAGATCAGACGCCCTTAACCTTGGCAGAGCTCGAATTAAAGGAGTCAGGGTATGGATCGTTTTGAATTGCTTGTATATGCCGTGCTTGCCGTCATCAGTGCGCTGACTATCGCAGGTGTAATTGGCTATATGGTCGCAGCGTACCTGGACAAGAAGCACGGCGACGATTGAGCCCTCAGCGGAACGGCCAGATACCTGCAACAAACTGTCCGCTGCCCCTTGGCAGCGGGCGCTTACCCAAATCCATCGGCAAGGCACACTACCGCTGCGATACGCAGTATTTTCCCAAGCCTATGAGGTCATGGGATGACTTCGGAAGGGCTGTCAATTTCCGCACCCTAGCGAAAGTGACCGGAGCGCCGAAGCGTTTAGATCTGCAACATGCACGCCCTCCGTGTGGCGAGCTAGCTTGCCGAGTACGCTAAAACCCGTGCGCGGACTCATGGGCAGCATCTCATCTTGGGTTTTCCGAAAGCTACCGGAGAGTGTTTAGCGACCTCATCTAACCGGAGCAGCATCATGGAATTTCGTCACCTTGGTAACGGGCAGTACTTCCCACCTATTGCACCAAACGGTCGGATTTACGCTGTACCTCTTGGGCAGGAAACCCAGGTAGAAATTTTCTGCCTGGCCCCAGTAGGCATCATGGGCGCGGGCATCCAATTACGCTGGTCAGAAATCGTTGGTTGTTACTACGACGACGAATCATGGGAGATCATCCCGCGCAACTACTCGGGACGAGGGATGCGCTTCCGCAGAGGCCTATCCTGCATCATGGTGATCGCAGGCAACGAGGCTCTCACGACCCACATCCAGGGCTACCCCATCCCCATCTGCGTAATGAACCGCATTGCATTCGAACAGCAGCGAGGCAGCGAGGGGTAGCGCGTTACCGTCACCACCCGCTGCGCGACACAGGTACCAGCAGGAACGGCACCTACCAATGTTTATTTTATGAAAGTGAAGCCTTTCACTACTAATACAGGTCAAAGCTGGCCGGCTGACTTGGTCGCAAGCGTCACTGCTAATAGCAAATACGGCCTCCGCCCCTGCCTGTATGGGCCTGCTGGCTGACGGCGAGTAGATTTAGCGCCCTACACTGCTTATAGCTCGAACCCGTCGCCTTCCCTGATCAAGCGCAGCAATGTATCTCGCCGTAGTTCACTGCTGATACGAGAAAGCCCCGCCAGACCAAGCTGCACGGGGCTTTCGGGATTTACAATCGGGTCAAATCTGTTAGGCACTGCTTATAGGTACTCAGCCGCTACCCTGCCGAATAGAGGTCGCCATGATTAAGCGCTTGGTATCTAGACAGCTTCTTCTCATAAGCGACCAACGTACGACGTAGCTGACGATTCTCGCTCGCAACGCGGCGAATCTCTGCAAGTCGCCCCTCAACTTGCAGAACGAGGTGACGGTATGGGTATTCAACAAACTCAAACGAGGAAGCCGGGTATTTATGTTTGCCATTCCCCTTGGCAATAGTCAGGGGCGCGAATTTGTTTTTTTGTCCTTGCAGCGGCACCAGTTTGCACCAGTAGATCGAATACGCATTCGGGCTCACCTGCTTGATTGATACGCCGGCCACAACAGATTTGACCCCGGTCTTTTTGTACAGCTTCATGGACGTATCCACATAGCTTGCTACCAAGCATCTCGCGTCCGTAAGCAGCTGCTCGTACTGCTGATCCAGCAGGGTGACTATCGTTTGTGCTTCTTTGCTCATGACGAAGGCTCTCTTCTTTGTAAGAGCCAAATGGTGACCGATCGCTGAGCACCCGGGATTCGATTTCAGACCGTTCTACCGTCGGAAATATACGAAAACTGGGCGAACTGGCTCACGCTGTGACCCAGCTTCGCATCAGATGACCGACGGATCGCAGAAAAACATAACATGCAAAGGATGCACGATAGATGACGACGGCAGCCTTGACCCTGAGCGGAACAAGGTCGACTTGTTAGAAGCAGATTACAGCGAGCGGGCGTGTATCCCTGCCAAGCTGCAACTGGCCAATTTCTGCCAGTTACGACAGGCAGAAATCGGCCGATTCTGTTGAAAAAGTAGCGACCTCCCCATGCCGTTGGCAAAATTGCTTTGTCAGCGGGCGTGGAGGCGAACAGCATGATGGGACAGTTACCGG